>Ga0351912_1021_pt1 | contig 53731 bp, 52 predicted proteins | sample TotcelHT113001M3_FD_206863 | JGI IMG/M metagenome (GOLD analysis project Ga0351912, IMG submission 206863) | Enriched cells from coal bed in the Powder River Basin, Montana, United States - Total cells T11 rep1 HSBNCT.T11.300.1.M3 ...
TTATCCTGATGATTAAGGCGTTAAAAGGAGAATGGTTCAAACTACCTATAGCCGGCGATTTTGCCGAACGGTTTGTCGGCGGAGAGCAGGGCGGCATACAGTATAAAGCAGGGCATTTTTGCAGTCAGTGCGGGAGCGAAATCGGTCTGGAAAATCGTTTTTGCGGGCAATGCGGAACAAAATTGGACGTTGAGGAAGATCGTCCGGCCAGACCCGAAACTGCCGCCGGTGCTGTAAACATTGCTGCAAGCCCAAAAGAGTCTATACTGAGCGCAGTTGAACAGGAATTATCGAAGTATCCGGAATTGTCCGTCAGCAGAAGCGATAAAACAGATATGGAAATAAAGAGCGTGTTAGCAGATGCAAATTGGGGTGTGGGTAAAAAGAAAGTGGAATATACGGCATGTTTGCTGGTAAAAGAAACTGAACATACGGCAGTATTCTGGGAAATGATTAAAGAAACAGGTTCAGGGATGGATATCGGCGGGGGATTTAAAACCAGAAGCTTTAAAAGCGGCAAGTCCATTTTCGGTAAAGTCAAGGAGGTTCAATATGGTCCCGGCGGTAAGGTTATTGACTATACCTGGGATTACGGAAAAACCCGTTTGATTGTTGAGCAGGTGATAAATAACAATGGCTGGAAATTCAAAACCGTTTTAATGAAAAGCAAAGCCATGTATTAACGGCTCTAATAAAATGAAAGTGAGGCCATAGCATGCAATGTCCATATTGTAAATCAGAAATCAAAGCAGGCGTCAAATTCTGTTCAAATTGCGGACAAAAATTAGATATCGCCATGCAGGAAAGCTCTGTATCAAGCGGTTCAAATGATCCCGTAATCTCACATGCGCCCCCTTATGAAAGTTCTGTGCGAACAGCGCCGGGCCGCTGGTTTTACGCACTGTCCGTGCTCATACTTGTAGTCGGTATCGTATCGTTTGTATTGCTCCTTATCAACAGTCTGGGTAGCCTCGATAAATCGCTTGCACGGATAGCCGTTCCGGGCAAGTATGATATGAACCTGACGGAAAAAGGCAAATATATAATTTTTTATGAATATCAGAGCTTAATAGGGGATAGGGTATATCAAACAGGACCGGCAATACCGAAAATGAGATGCAATGTTTTGTCTAAAACTACAGGACAGCCGGTTGCACTTGCAAGCCCTTCGATGAACTATTCCTATTCATTCGGGAAGTCCGGAGTTGCAGTGCTTGAATTTGTAGTGACACAGCCGGGAGCTTATGAGATTGCCGCCTGGTACCCGGAAGGAAAAACAGGTCAGGAAGTAGTCTTTGCCATCGGAAAGGGCTTTCAGGAAAAGATTATGACAACTATTATCAGCTGTATTGCCGTGCTCGGCGGGTCAATAGTCCTGGCAATAGTAATATTTATTTTCACGCTCGTTAAGAGGCGGAGGGCAGGGCAAGCTGTTCTTTAAACCCAATTTTCCATTAAGATAAATATCGGTGTCGGGTTGTTCCCGGCAAACACACTCATTACGCTCCGGCGGCTTCATTTGATCGCCTTCGGCTTCGGAACTTTTGCTTATGTTAAGGTTTCATCGCGAAGGCAGTACATGAGCGACAAAGACCAAGCTTCCTCGCCTCACGACGGTTTGCATAGAACAACTCGACACCTTTGCTAATGGCATATCCGGGTTAAAACCTCGATGCATGAGGGAGATACTTTATTCCATCTTCAAATAAAAGATGAAATCAAGGCGGCAAGGAAGAGGCGACGTAGACGTACATAAATAGTACGTCGAGGAGAGGATGACGAAGCCAACGATGATAGCGCTTTGATTTGAAGATGGAATTAAAGGGTTTGCAGCCAGGTTTCTAAACGTTTGCAGCCTTCTTCCAGCATCTTCAGATTGTTTGCATAAGAGAAACGGATGTGGGAGCCTGCTTTATAAATGCCGAAATCATATCCCGGCGTGAGGGCGACTTTTGCTTCATTCAATGCCCTTTCGACAAACTCCATGCTGTCAAGTCCCCATTTGCCTATGCCTGCGTAGATATAGAAGGCGCCTTCCGGGTCTATTGGTATCTGAAAACCCATTTTTTTAAGTTGGGGAAGCATAAAATCTCTCCTGACCTCATAGGTTTTCCTCATCTCCTCCAACTCATCCTTTACATCAAATGCGCACAACGCTGCATATTGTGATATAGTTGGAGGGGATATAAATACGTTTTGAGCGACTTTCTGTATAGGTCTTACAAGTGCCTGCGGCACAACAATCCACCCCAGCCTCCAGCCTGTCATGGCATGGGTTTTTGAGAATCCGTTAATAACCACAATATCTTCCGAAAGGGCAAGCGCTGTCTCTGACTTTTTCCCATAGATGAGCCCTTTGTATAGTTCATCGGCAACAAGGACTTTACCCTTTCCGGAAAGAAACCGGGAGAGTTCATACATGGTTTCTTCGCGATAAACAATGCCTGTAGGATTTGACGGAGTAGAGACGATAAGTGCTTTGGGAAGCTTTTTTAAACCGCGGAGTTGATCTACTGTGACCTGGAAACCTGTTTCTTCCGATACAGGTATTGAGATTACCGGCGAATCGACAAGCAGGGCAAAGTTTCTGTAGCACGGGTAGCCGGGATCAGAGACACCGAGCGGGTTTCCTCTGTCGAGAAGTACTGCCGACAGAAGCAGGAATGCTCCCGAGGCGCCGCTGGTTATCACAATCCTTTCAGGAGATATATCTATATTTTCAGTTTTATAGTAGTGCTCGGCTATTTTGTTTCTCAGCTCCGGTATTCCAAGACTGTGGGTATAAAATGTCCTGTTTTCCCTTACCGCCTCAATGGCTCTTTCCTTTACTGCCTGCGGTGTAGTAAAATCAGGCTCACCCACCTCCATGTGCACGATGTTTTCACCAAGCGCCTCCATGGACTTTGCCTTTTCAAGGAGTTCCATTACATAAAAAGGGGCAATTTTATCAGATCTTTTCGTGGTTTTCATGATCATTTATAGAGGTCAGGTGCAAATTTAACAAAATACCCGGGGTCTGTCAATCTTGAAGTTTATCTTGGAGTTTCCTTTTGCAATGAGATGGAAAGTAGTTTATCATATCATATGACAGCTCATTATCTGTCATATGATATTGATGACCCGGCGAAGTCAATGATACTGTATTCTGTATTCTTTTCCGTTAAATAGTATGTATTTCTAATGTATGATGGAAAAGTCCGGATGAGCAATTAAGTGTTAAACTTTAGGTAACAGTAAAATCAAAACTCTATAGAAGAGCCTTTACATAATTATGTTATTTTAAAGGCTCTTGAAAGGAAATTTATATGATTGTATCTTATTGCTTCTCATCTCCCCAAGGGGATGTACCTGTTGATGATATTACTCTTGATCGTCCCTTTATCCTGAGTCCTTTTGAAAATCATCCTTTTATGACCCTCGGGGACTATTTTGATGCTGTCAGGGGTTTTATCCTCCTCGACAACGGCCGGCACCTTGTGCATCTTCTTACCCATTTATGGGACAAAAAGCTAGCGGTTGCAGATATTGAGAAAATAACAATCCGCTACGAGAAGTACGGCACTCTTTATCAAATTGTCAGCGCAGAAGTCTTTTCTCAGGGCAGGCAGGAAAAATATTCTGTAAGCACCGCCATATCCGGCGAAGCAAAAGAAATCCTCAACAAGGAATTCGATCTTATACAGCACCTGTATTATCAAAAAGGACTTCCATATCTTCCTCGCACCTATTACAGACAGATGATAAATTTACTAAGGGAGGAAATGTCCGAGACGATCCTTATGACCATGTCACAGTGGTTTGAAAATTACCATGAATGGCATTTCTCCAGGGATGACAACAACGCGGAGCATATCATGATCTGGGATATGGAGGGAGGATACAGGTTTGCCTCAGATTACGAAACTCATGAAATCATCAGGCAGGCATCAAGGATCCTCACCCTTTATTACAGCCTGGACACTTATTGCCGGATTCATCCCTGGCATCACGGCGCCGGTGATTTTGTGGTGAAAACCGGTGACGGGATAGTAGATGTCAAACTGGTAACTGTCCGTGGTTATGAACCGATTGAATTAGCGAGCGGGGAAGAAAGAGCTGATCCCCTGAAGGTACTCATGCTGTTTCTTTTTGATATGACCATAAAAATGCGATTAGATAAATTGGAAGGGGTTGGCGAACCTTATTGGGCTGAAGCTTCTGTTCTCAAAGCGGTTTTGGAGGGTTTTCTTGACGCTCTGAGAGCAATGGAATTAAAAGGTGACTGTCCCGGTTTAAAAATCGATGTTTTTACAGATATACTGAAATTGGTCAACGAAGACGAAATGAGAACACTTTTTTCTTCCTGCATTGATCAGTACCGCACGCATGATCCATCTGATTACACAGTAATTCAAAAACACATCCATGACCATGCTGTCGATGTGCGCAACATTTTTCAGAATTATCTCAAATAGCAGAGGGTAATACTTTACGGGACAGACACAGGTGCCTGCCCCGTAAATGCTTTTATTAAAGCTTGAAAATTAAAAGCAATGAAACAACGAGGGAATATATTACGAGTGATTCAATCATAGCCAGACCGATGATCATAGGAGTGACTATCTTTCCCTGTGCTCCTGGATTTCTTGCTATGCCGTCGAGTGCGGCTGCAATACCCTTAGCCTGTCCGAGTGCTCCACCAAAAGCTGCAAGAGCAATACCAAAACCGGCTGCAAGGGCAATCATCTGTTTTACCTGCGGGTCAAGCCCTTTTACTTCTTCGGAAGCCATTGCAATACTGAAGGAAAAACCTACGAAAACCACAAGAAGCATCATAACTGTTAAAAATTTTTTCATTAAATCTCACCCCTTTCTATTAGATTTTAATGCTCTTCATGCGAAATTGCCCCTGAAAAATACGCCATGGACAACAGCATAAACACAAACGTTTGAACAAATGCTACGAACAACCCGAGAAACATAACAGGCAAAGGAACCAGCAAAGGTACAAGGCCAAAGAAAATGGCTGTTACGAGATGGTCGCCTGTTATATTTCCGAAAAGCCTTAACCCGAGTGATAATGGTCTGGCAATGTGTCCGATGATTTCTACAGGTATCATTAATGGTGCAAGCGCCCACATAGGCCCCACGAATTGCTTCAGATATTTTACGCCATGCTCTCTGAATCCGTAATAATGTGTCATAACAAAAACTGTTAATGAGCAGGCAAATGTTGTGTTAACACTGTCGGTGGACGGTAAGAACCCCGGTATAAGCCCTGAAAGGTTATTAAAGAGAATAAACAAAGCGAGTGTCCCAACGACTAATATAAATTCCTTACCCCTGGGACCCATGGCATCCACTATAATACCTGAGAGACTCTCAACTATCATTTCAATAAAGTTCCTGAATGTGCATTTAGGTCCGGGCACTACCTCGTCTTCAGTCCGCTTTAATTGCCTGTATCCCAAAATTACAATTATAAGGAGTATTATTGAAACAATAATTGCATTTGATACATGGGGTGGTAACTTATTCAAAAATGGAAATAAACTAGCCCATGTAAAAACTTCATGCCCCATCTTTTTGCCTCCTTTTTGCTTCAGGATTAAATAAAACAGCTATCTGGTTTATCACTATGGATATAAAAACAGTCGATAAACCGATCAGAAAAAAGATTATGTCTATTTCTCCGTACACTAATACAACAACTATAAGACCTACAAGAACAAGAAATTTTAAAGGAAGCGTAATAAGAAAGCCTCTTTTAGCACTGCCGGATTCAAGGAATCCTGCTTCCATGATCTTTTTTAAAAATCTGAAATTTAATGTCATAATTGAGCTTGCAACGGCAAAACTGAAAAGATATTTGAATTCTCTCATAATCAATATGGACAATAAAGAACCCATTACAAGCACAATAACATTAACATGCTCAATATTAATTATTGTTGTTTCTTTCATCGTCTTTTTTAACCTTTTTCAACAGCATATATATTGTTTTAAATGCTGCCACGATGCCAAAAAGCATAAATAGTATGGTTAAGTAAGGGGATGTCTTAAAATAAGAATCAAGAAAGTAGCCCATCCCTATTCCTATAGCCACGGAAAGACCCATCTCCAAGCCAAGAGAACTAAAGCTTATTAGAGATCTGACTACATTATTCTTGTTGTCAAACATAGACACATCCATTTAAAACCACCCTTTTTCTATCATACAGATTACCTTTAGTCAACGTATTTTTGAATACAATGTGAAAAAAATCTTTTGCTACAATTAATATTAAAAAATGGTTTAAATTTGCTTTCGTTTATATGCTATATAATGCCAATTCGTATTCATAGATAAAGGAGGCGACAAAGTTATAGGTTCTTTCGTATTTAAGTTGCATTCCAGTCTCTTAAATATCCGGCAGCAGCAGCTATTTATACTAACCGGTATTTTAAACATTGGTGCCGGGATATCCTTCGAAAACACGCTCATTGCGCTCCGGCGGTTCCATTCACTCGCGTTCGGCCTCGGAACTTTTGCCTGACAGCAAAAGACCAAGCTTCCTCGCCTCTCGATGGTTTTCTTAAGGATAAACCGACACCCTTTTGATGGCATATCCTATATTTTTTCTGTAACTGGAGTTTTCAGTCCGGCAGAACAGTTGACTCTTAATCATATACTAATAATAAACCTATCTATTTATAATTTAAGCAGATTTAATTTTGTCAAACACAAAAAGATTTGATTTGGCAGGTTATGTGTCTTTCACTCAAGGGTAAGACCTTTCTCCCTGAACAACCTTAGACATACCTCCACAGCCTTCTCATCATAAAGTGTGCCTTTGTTGTTTTCTATCTCCCCAAGGGCAGTATCTATGCCTTTAGCAGGTCTGTAAGGACGGTTGGAGGAAATGCCTCTACTACATCAGCCACTGCAATGATTCGGGCTTCCATGATTATCTGATCATGTTTTAAACCCTGCGGATACCCGGATCCATTCATTTTTTCATGGTGCTGGAGAACTATCTTAGCTATAGGATAAGGTAATTCAGCATCTTTTAATATGTCATAACCTGTCCGGGAATGCATCTTGATGAGGCTGAATTCTGTATCCGTTAATCTGGTTGGTTTAGTCAATATCTCAGCAGGTATGGACATCTTTCCAATATCGTGGATAGCGCCTGCCATATGGATATTCTCAACAGTATCGTCTGGTAACCCCATCTCCCGGGCTATGATGCGGGCAAGGCTTGACACACGTCTCTGGTGACCTGCTGTATAGGGGTCTCTTGTCTCTACAATTAATGACATGGCCTGGATGGTGCCGGCTAAAGACTTTCTAAGTTTCTCCAGAGTCTGTTTAAGAGATTCTTCAGCTATCCTGCGCTGGGTGATGTCTACCAACACATCACGGCATTCCTGCCCGTCTTCTGAAGCGGTTGCTTCGATATGCACCCAAAGAAATTTATTCCCCTCTGTACGGAGCGCTATATCGCATTTCTCTTTGATCCGGTTTTCAAAAACCTTTTTCAGGAAATCATTGAAGACAGGGACATCAGCCTCGGAAACAAAAAGCCCGAAGCGCCGGTTTAACAGCAGTGAACGTTCAACCATGAAAATAAGTGCACCGGCAATGTTTATTTGTTGGATCGTTCCTTCGCAATCCAGGGTGAAGTAGCTTACAGGGGCAAAGTCGTAGAGGTTGGAGTAACGTTCCAGCCATGCTTCTAACTGTGCCCGCATTTGCTGTAACTCCTCGTTCTGCATCTCCAACTCTATCTGGTGCACCTGCAGTTCGTGAAGAAGACATTTAGTGTCCGCGCCTGATTGCGAATTAAGAATTTCTGATTGCAGGGTATTCTTCTGCGCTTTCAGTTTCTCTTCGGCCCGCAGGCGGATTTCAGCAGGGGATGATGGACTGTATTTGTCACGCTTCATTTGAGTATACTCCTTTCGCCTTTCCCCTTTTTGTTCTCTTCCTCTCTTTACTATTCACTGCCTTTATCAACTTTTACCAGTTCCTGCTTCTCTTCAATATGTCCGCGCAGCTCCGCCTCCAGCTTCTTGGAAGCGGTAATGTCGGTAAAGGTTATTACCACACCGTCAATATTGTATCCAAACATATACAGAATAAATATTATTTTAGAAAAATTTGGAATGATTTAGAAAAACTGAAATGACAAAAATTCTGTTGCACATAAACCTTTGTATATGCTATATAAAACCATCACGGGGCCGTTAGCTCAGTCCGGTAGAGCAGTTGACTCTTAATCAATTGGTCGGAGGTTCGAATCCTCCACGGCCCATTCATTCTAAAGCAGTCTTCATTTTTTATGCAAGCGCCTTACATACCCCTTGTTGCTTAAAAATTATTTCACACTGCATTGCGATTTGTGCGGCCCTGATGGCAACAAAGCTGCACTGAGTTAAGGCAGGTTAATCCGGAGACAACTATGATTGCCTGTTGCGATAATCTTTATATCCGAACCTCTTCGCTATTTCCACCCTCACTTCATCCCTTAACACTGCAATATACGGGAGGTTTATGCCGTTAAAGGTAGTAGCCTTCACGATGCTGTAAAGAGCCATGTCTGTAAAAACGAGTTTATCTCCCCTTTCTAAGGGCTTGTCGAAGGAATAGTCGCCTGCGACATCCCCTGCAAGGCAGCTTGGCCCTGCGATTCTATAGGTATATTTCTTTTCATCCGGCTGTGCCGATCCCATTATGTGGGGCCGGTAGGGCATAAGCAGTACATCGGGCATATGTGTCTCAGCGGACGCGTCCATTATTGCAATCTCTGCCTCGTTTTTGACAATATCCAGGACAGTTGAGATCAAAACCCCCGCATTCAGGACACTTGCTTCGCCGGGTTCAAGATACACCTGTACACCGTATTTTTTCTTAAAATTATTTACGAGCCTGATCAGGAGCTCTATGTCGTAATCGTCACGGGTTATGTGGTGCCCGCCGCCTAAATTTACCCATTTCAGCCCCCTGATGTGCTGTCCGTAGAGTTTTTCGAATGATTTGAGCACCCTTTCGAGTACATCTGAATTCTGCTCACACATGGCATGAAAATGAAGCCCGTCTACCATATTCTTATACTTTGGAAATTCCTTCGTGAATATATTATGGACTATCCCCAGTCTTGAACAAGGCGCGCAGGGGTTGTACATCTCTGTCACTACCTCGGCGTATCCCGGATTGACTCTCAGGCCTGTCTCTGCGCCGCTTTTCAGTGTTATCTCTCCGTACTTTTCAAGCTGATAAAAGGAATTGAAAATAATGGAGTCGGAATATTTAAGTATCTCCCTGATCTCTTTATCTCTATATGCTGCCCCGAAAGTGTGCACCTCTTTTTTGAATTCTTCGCAGCCAAGCCTCGCTTCATTAAGACCGCTGGCACAGGTTCCATCCAGATATCCGCTCATCATCGGGAAGGTGGCAAATGATGCGTATGATTTCAAGGCGTGCAATATCTTGCAGCCTGTGCGGTCTTTTACATACTTCAATATCCGCATGTTTTCTTCAATGAGAGTTTCGTCAAGGAGATAAACAGGAGTCGCTATATTACCGGCAGCGATTTCGAGGAATCTTTTTTCTGCCATAATAAAGCTTCTTTCCTTGGCATCTTTGATCAAATGCGTCAGCAGTCTGAGCTCGTCAGCACTCAGAGCTTCAAGCACTTTTTTTCTCCCATCATTGGATAAAGCGTGATATCGGCTTGCAGCGGATTTATCTTTTACTGTGATTGCAAGGATTATCTCTTTAATGTGTTTATCAACAGTCATCATTTATGCTTTACACCTTGTCAGGAAGAGGTGCGTGTTCAATTACCTGCCAGGGCAGACCGTACTTGTTCAGTGCTTCCATGAATTTGTCGGGATCGAGCTGTTCAATGTTGTATACCCCGATCCCCTGCCATGCCCCTGTAAGTACCATCATGGCTCCTATCATGGCAGGCACCCCCGTCGTATAGGCAATTGCCTGTGTCCCGGTCTCTTTAAAAGCCTTTTCATGATCACAGATGTTGTAGATATATCGGGTAACGGTCTTCCCGTCCTTTTCCCCGGTCATAATGTTGCCGATAACCGTCTTCCCCGTATATCCAGTTCCAAGAGAAGCAGGTTCAGGAAGCAGTGTCTTGAGAAATTTTATGGGAATAATCTTTTGCCCCTCATAGTCTACTTCGTCTATGCGCGTCATGCCTATGTTGTGAAGCACTCTTAAATGATTCAAATAATTTTCGGAGAAGGTCATCCAGAATCTGGCCCGCTTAAGACCTTTTATATTCAGAACAAGCGACTCCAGTTCTTCGTGGTAAAGAAGATAGCTTTCCTTTGTCCCTGCTGTCGGGTAATTAAAGGTGAAATGTACGCTGCCTTCTTCAATAATGGCAGGCGTCTCGATCCATTTTCCATTTTCCCAGTGTCTTACTGTCTGTGTTACTTCACGGATGTTGATCTCAGGATTAAAATTAGTTGCAAAGACGTAGCCGTGGGTTCCTGCATTACAGTCCAGTATATCCAGATAATTGATCTCATCGAAGAGGTGTTTTTGGGCATAGGCGGTAAAGATATTTGTTACACCGGGATCGAACCCTGAACCGAGAACTGCCATAATGCCCTTTTCTTTAAATCGTTCCTGGTAAGCCCATTGCCAACTGTATTCAAAGTGGGCTTCATCGGGTGGTTCGTAATTGGCGGTGTCTATATAATTAACCCCTGTTTCCAGACAGGCATCCATAATGTGCAGATCCTGATAGGGAAGGGCGAGATTGAGTACAAGATCAGGCTTAAATTTCTTTATCAGGGCGGCAAGCTCTTTTACGTTGTCGGCATCTACCTGGGCAATTTTAATGTCCCTGCCGTACTTCTTATTGATATCTCTTCTGATGGCCTCGCATTTTGAGAGTGTCCTGCTTGCAACCATTAATTCCTTAAATACTTCAGGGATCTGTGCGCATTTGTGTACCGCAACGGCGGCAACTCCTCCGGCCCCTATTATTAATATTTTTCCCTGGTTCTTTGTGTTGTTCATAAAACTCTCCCTGACAATAAATTACATGTGCTTTATTTTTATATTATTTTTTTGTCTTAATATCAACTTTCAAGACTTTCAATCAATCTCTGATTACAAAGCTATTCAGGATAGCCCGCCCTGCAGGCGGGATAATTTACTTCAGGTTTTATCGATTTCTTATTGTCAATGATGCCAACGATTAAACCGGCAATCTCATCAAATTCCTTCTGGTAAGAATTGATCATGCTGACAGAATGCGTTTTTTTGTCCATTGTCACTGAAATGTAGCTTGATGAGCCATCACGTATTTTAGGATTACTGTATTGTTCATTCAGGCTGAAGAACCGGTTGTCCTTAATTTTCTTTATAATCAGCTGCAGTTCACCCCTTGTGAGCTGATAATATTCCTGCTGTCTTGATACTGTACTTTGCCTGCCTCTTGTTTCTTCATATACTGCATTGCCGTCGGCTGAAATCTTATACAATGATCTTCCCCATTCGGCATGGGTGGCACCGCTGCCATACACAATAGCAAGATCTTCAGGGATTCCGTCCAGGGCTTTTACTTGGACATTGTCTGTTTCATCTGCAGCGGAAACAGCACTTATCTTTGTCAGAAAACAGAAGACAGATAGCAACAATACCAATAACAACCCGACATAATTTTGAAAGCAACGATTATCTTTGTTCATCAGCATCGACCTCTCGTTCACAATTTAGCTTAATTGTATCTTATTATCAAGTCATCACATTGCAATCTTGCATGGGCAGCAAGTTGAGAAAGAATGTCATTTGAACTGATTTTTTAAAAAGGAAAAGGACAACCTCATTATAGTACCATGTATAGTCATATCAAATCGGGGATAGTGGCAATGAGGTAAAGAGGTTGCCTGTAATCCATGCCCAGCGTACAGGTGGAATGACTGAGGGCGGATTGGTGCCAGTTTTTCTTGACAAGGCGGGTGATATCTTTATAGAGTCATTCCACACAATGTTTTGCAGCAGAATAAATTTTATAAGGAGAAAAATGAAATGAAAAAAGTCATCGTGTTAATAACCTTTATTCTTGTTTTACTCGTTACGGCAACCGTGCAGGCGGGACCGGCAATCGATAAGATACTTAAACAAGGTGAACTTATTATCGGGACCACAGGAGAATATCCTCCTTTCAGCGCAAAATCAAAAAGCGGAAGCCTGATCGGACTCGATATCGATCTCGGGAAGATCATAGCAGGCAGCATGGGAGTAAAACCGAAATTTGTTGAAATACCCTTTTCCGAGATTTTATCAGCTCTTGAAGCAGGTAAAATAGATATAATAATCGCCGCCATGACCATGACGCCGCGGCGGAATCTCAAGTTTGCCTTTATCGGCCCTTACTTTATCTCAGGTCAATCCCTTGTGACTACAAAAGCAACAGCCCTGGACGCAGAGAATTTAAATGATATCAACAAACCTGACTTTACCATTGCAGTTCCAAAGGGGACAACCAGTGAGATGATAGCCAGGAACGATATATCCAAGGCAAAGTTGACAATAGCAAAAGACATGGATGAAGCTCTTAAGCTCCTTTTGGACGGCAAGGTCAAAGCAATCTTAACCGACAGCGCAACCGGTTCAGTAGCGACGGTCCGCTACAAGGATAAGGGAATTGTTGCTACCAATCCTCTTACATTTGAACCGATAGGCATTGCCGTACCAGCCAATGATCCCCTTTTTCTCAACTTCCTTGACAATGTTCTGGGCGGTCTTAAAGGAAGCGGTGCGCTTCAAATGATGATGGAAAAATGGTTTAAGGAAGGGGCCTGGCTGCAAGAACTGAAATAGTCAACAAAGTATTTAAGGGGAGCATATTCAGTCATTGCTCCCCTTAACTTTATCCTGATTCAAATTCACTTATTTACTCAAAGAAACATCTATGGGGATATCCTTCATTATTTTCTAAGTCTTACGATATTATTGAAGAAGGGGTTATTCCTTCCTGTTTCCTGAGAGTCCGGATCCTTTATTCTGCATCATCTCCTCGCCATATGTCCGGGTAATATCTTTTCTGCTTATTATGGAAATAACCTTCCTCCGGTCTTCCTGGCTAACCACCGGCAATTCACGGACATCTGCATCGGCCATGAGTTTCAGTGCAGTATTAAGCGAATCCTCCATGGTAACTTCAACGACTCTGCTTACTGCAATGTCTTTGGCCACCAAAAACTTATGAAGAGAGGCGTCTGCCATTGCCTCGCGAAGGTCCGTCATGGAAAGAATGCCGGTCAGGTTTCCGTTCTCATCGACGACCGGGAAATCCTGTTGATTCGAGTCAACCATGAACTGCAGCATATTCTCGAAACTCATGCCTTCCGGTATGGTTTCGACATTCCTTTCCTTTGCCACTGCGTCTTTCACCATAAGCCGGTCCATAATATCAACTGAATAGTCTCCGATATGAGCAGGAGAATCAACCCTTGTGGGTACTTGCTTTTCATAAAGAGATGTCCTTCCGAGAAGAAGGTACGAAAGTGCCGAAACAACCATCATGGGGAGGATCAAACTGTACCCCCCCGTCATTTCAGCGACCATTATAAGTGCTGCAATCGGTGTTTTTGCAACTCCGGCAAAGAAACCTCCCATTCCGACGAGGACAAAGGCGGCAGGTTCGGTCACGATGTGGGGAAATATCCTTCCGCATGAGTTTCCATAGAAACCGCCCAGCATAGAGCCAATAAAAAGGGACGGTGCGAACACGCCTCCGCTACCGCCGGAACTGATGGTGAAGGAGGTGGAAACGATCTTGCATAGAACAAGGGCTGCCATAAGGCCTATGGCAAGCTGCCCGTCGATGGCTGATTGAATCGACCTGTAACCGCCCCCGAGAACTTCAGGCAGGAAGAAGGCGAGCATTCCGAGCATCAGACCTCCCAGGGCCGGTTTAAAAGACCTCGGAATGTTGAGCGGTCTGAAAAACCTGTCTCTCATACCATAGAAAACTTTTACGTAGAGGTAACCCACAAAGGCTGACAGAAGGCCAAGGACAGCATAAAAGGGCAATTGGGCGGGGGTTGCCAGGGTAAAGGCAGGAATGTGGAAGATAGTCCCTGTCCCGTCATGGAGTGTAAAAACCATAAAGCCGATGATGGACGAAAGAATACATGGAATAATAGCCTCAAATTCAAAGTCAGCCTTGCTGTACAGTACTTCGGCGGCAAAAAGCGCCGCGCCCAATGGCGCCTTGAATATTGCTCCTATTCCACCAGCTGCCCCGGCAAGCAGCAAAATGCGCCGCTCAGTGTCGCTCAGTTTGAGAAGAGACGCCAGTATGGAAGCAAATCCCGAGCCTATCTGGGCAATGGGGCCTTCTTTTCCGGCTGATCCCCCCGAGCCGATGGTAATTGCCGATGCGATGGTTTTGATCAAAGGCACATGCTTTCGTACGACACCTCTTCGTCTGTGAAAACTGTCGATCATGGCATCTGTGCCGTGCCCCTCTGCCTCTGGAGCAAATGTAAAGACAAGAAATCCCGAAAGAAGCCCCCCTAAAGCAGGTATCCATAACATCATCCACCGTTCCAGCGGAAAACCAAGGAGGCTGAAACCCGGCATGTGACCGGGCGACAGATAGAGGATTAAATCCCGGGTAAACAGCCGGGTGCCTGTCTCAATCATATAATTGAATACTATGCCCCCCAACCCTGACACAATGCCTATGATAATCCCAAGCAGTGTGCCTCTCCAGATGCGCTTTATGCGCTTGGGGGCAAAGGGTTCAGGAAATTTAGCAGCCATGAGTGGCATTATATCATAAACACTGCCATGAGTGACCAATATTTGACTATGTTTTTAAGCCCACCCAAATTCCCGGCAAAGGAGGTTTTTCGTTGGGTCTGTCTTAAGGTTTTATTGCACCCGCAGCAGCGAGCGAAGGGAAGGATCTTCTTGATAATATTAGTATTGATTTAAAAAGGGAATTAGAATCCGGATAGGCATTTCTGATTAAGGCGTTCTGTTCACATCGATGTAGCTTAAAAGCGTGTAGATTAATTTGGCGGCAAGAAAATCAGGGGCCTTGGTGTTTGATGGACAAAGCTCAACGACATCAAACCCGACGACTTGTTTTGATTTCGAAACAGCACTTAGGAGTTTAATAACCTGGTACCAGCCTAAACCGCCCGGTTCAGGGGTTCCTGTTGAAGGCATAATACAAGGATCGAAGACATCAAGGTCAATAGTGATATACACGTTATCTGTCAGCAAAGGAACGACGTTATCTATCCATTTGTAAGAATCGTGTATTTTATGTGCGAAAAACATCTTTTTACTGTCGATGCAAGGGTGCTCCGAGATATCCATGCTGCGTATTCCCACAGAAACAATGTTGCCGGCTAATTCCCGGGCACGCGCGATAACGCAGGCATGATTATAAGGGGTCCCCTCGTATGACTGTCGGGAGTCGGCATGGGCATCAAGATGCAATATGCTTAGATTTTTATAGTGTCTGGCATACGATTTGATAACCCCGATTGAAACAGAGTGTTCACCTCCAAGAGTTACTACAAGCTTATTGTCTTTAAGGTATTTGGAAACTGCTGAATCGGTTTTTTTTATCAAAGCAGCAGGAGAGGCCGAGCGAATCGGTTTGGCAGTAAAAATTCCCTTTCTGAAAACTTCGCTATCCGTTTCTATATCATACAGTTCAAGATAGGCAGATGCCTCAATTATTGCTGCCGGGCCTTTGTCAGCACCTTTAAGCCATGTGCTTGTTTTATCAAAGGGAATCGGAAGTATGATGATAGAAGATTGCTCATAACTATTATCGTTGCCAGGTAATCCGCAGAAACTGGAGGGAGGCTTTGGCTCTTTTATACGATGCTGCATTCAAAAGCTCCGCCGCAAGAAGGTACCCGTCCGAGTAGGAGATAACGAATATGTACAAATGAAGACGACATTGTATCAATCGATAATGAAAACTGCCGTTGCCAATACTGTAGTCCAGAGACCGTCTTTATTCCCCTCCGCAGACTGGCAGATGTTTTTGGTTTTGAATATGTGGCCGCTTGCAGTATAAGACTGCTTCCGCTCATCCCATGCCTGATTGGGGTCGAAAGGAATGTCAAGTGTTGTTGCAAGCATTGTAGCTGCGAGGTCTTCTGCGTACTCGCCGGAGACAATGGCTTTTTCACCGAAAGCATGGTGCTCGGAGAGATAACCGTATTGAGAGTAATCTGTTGGTCTTGCAAAACCTATTGCCGCAGAAATAAGACGGTTAGGTTCACATGTCTCATTTCGGGACATTACACAGTAAGTAATCTCGCCGGCGCCGAGAAGCTTCAAGCCTGCAGTTTTTGAGATAATTTTACACTCAGGCGGAAATATGCTTGATACATACACAAGATTACACTTCTCAATGCCTGCATTTCTTAAGGCAACCTCGAAGGATGACAATTTATCTTTATGAACGCCCACCCCTTTTGTAAAGAAAATCTTTTTGGGGGTCATTTTTGTATTCCTCCTGTTCATATTAATCCCACAGAACTACGCCGGCAAAGACTGCGCCGGTAGCAGCGACTTTATATGAAGCTGAAATAGCCATTATTTCCTTTATTTCTCTGTTCCTCATCTCCATGCCCTTTTCAACCATCTTTTTGACCTGTTCTACTACTACGCTTTCTTCCGCCCTTGCGGAATATTCCATAATCAGACCGGCTCGATTTGCATCTTTTGGTATACCTATTGCCACGGCGGAAGAAATGGTTTCTCCGGGAACATCGCTGTTAATAGAAGCGTAAGCTACGGGTACAAGCGCTCCCTGAGGCAATGGAACAGGCGGAGGTTTAATTTCTTCGCAACCCGGGGGAAGGATGCTGCTCATTCTGACAAGGTTGGTATCCCCGACGCCTGAAGCGAGAAGAGCACCGTCAAATGCGTTTAATAATGAGAACCCTTCAGATGAACCACTGACAAGAAAGAATTTTGTGGGTGTTTTAATAATCACTTGCCCACCTCCCAAACTTTTAAATACCCAACATTTTTGCGGGTTACTGTTTTACTTAATAAATCCATAATGGTCTGCGTTATCTAAACCACTATTTTTACTGCCATAAAAACCGGTGAACATAGTGCCTTTCCAATGTTTTTACTTCAGGTTGCTTCTTACTATCTCTTTTGCCCATGATGGCACTAAAAATTAGGAGGTGAAGATACCCACAGAACATATGCCCTGTTACTTCGCCTGTTTGCTATATAGTGTTTTCTTGTTGCTTTAAAATAAAAACATTCACCTTTTTTTACTTTATAAGGCTGTCCGCCAAGCACAAGATCGATGCTGCCGGATAATACAAAACCGAATTCCTCGCCCTCATGAGGCTCTTCTTCAGGTGTTTTCTCGTTCACATCAAGATCAAGCAGCGCAGGGTCCATCATTCTGTTCTGAGCGGCAGGAACTAGTATCTGAAAATTCTTTACATCTTCCCACTCCAGTTCGACCCTGTCTTTTAATTTAAAGACAATTTTTTCATCTATCGCTCCATCAAAAAAGGCAGACGGTTTTTCATCGAGTGCATCAAGAATACCTATAAGACTCTCTACGGACAGCGACGTAAGATTTCTCTCAACCTGAGAGATGAATCCCTTGGTAAGACCTGCCCTTGTAGCAAGCTCCTCCTGTGTGAGGGACTTAGCCTGCCTTAGCATCTTAATCCTTTCAGCTATCCTTGATCCGTCAATATTCATAATAACAGTATAAGCTTACAAAAAGTTTACAGTATTAAACAAAATTATCTGTTTTATTGTCAAGTAAATTTTTATTTAACTTTCAGGTTTAGTATGTTAAACTCAGAAAAAAGGTGATAAATGCTTGGAAAACAGGTAGTTATAGAGTTTCTTAAGAAGAATAATATCAATAATATATTCCATTTGCCGGGAATTCATACCCTTCCGTTGAATGAAGAGCTAACTAAGCATAATATCAATGTTTTTGTCGGCAGGTATGAGGCAAATATCATATTTATGGCTGATGGATATGCAAGGACGTCGGGCAGTGTCGGGGTAATTATTGTGACACCGGGTCCGGGTCTGGGAAATACGGTATCCGGATGTATGGAGGCATATGGTGATGATGTACCCCTTCTGATAATCCATATCGATGCCAAAAGGAAAGAAAAAGGCAGAGGAGTGCTCCATGAACTTGCCGAACCGGAAGGGATATTCACGCATTTTACAAAAAAGACTTTTGTTGTATCAAATCCAAATGAAATAGCTCAGATACTCGACAATGCTTATAAAACTGCTGTTTCCGGGAGGAAGGGGCCTGTTGTTGTCTCACTGCCTTATGATTTTCTGGAAAGAAAGATTTCTTTAAGTTCACGAGCCGGAAGTCAGGAGTCAGGAGTAAGAGATATATTTAAAGCAAAGCAGGGGATTGATACTGATTGCAGCAGGCTTGAAGAAATACTGCACGGAAAGAAACGGCCCGTCATTCTTGGCGGTAAGACTCTTATGTTTAAAGAGGCAAGGCCGATTCTCAATGAAATGTGCACAGAAGCGTCCATACCATTTCTTACAAGCACGGGCGGTAAGGGTATAGTTCGGGAAGACAGTATATACGCCTTCGGGAATATTATACAGAAGGGCATTGTACGGGGCATGATAGCATCGTCGGATATCGTTATAGCTATCGGTACAAGGCTTCGCGATACGGATGCAAAAAGGAGAGGGGTAAAAATAGGAGAGCTAATTCATATCGATATAGATGATCGATGGATTGATAAAAATTACCCTGCAACATTAAAAATTACAGGTGATGTGGAATATGCACTGAAAAGTCTTTATCAGATGCTTAAAGGGAGAAAATTTGAATGGAATCTTGTTGAAATGAAGAGGGCAAAAAATAAAGAATATGAGGCATTAAAAAAGACATCTCCCGGATTCCGTATGATCGAGCTTATAAGACAGGTTATACCTGAAGATACAATAACCGTGTGTGACCTTAATTATCCCTCTTACTGGGCAGAATATTTCTTTCCGGTATACCATCAAAACGCCTTTCTCATGCCGAGGGGCATATCACCTATTTTTTACTGTCTGCCTGCGGGCATCGGGGGAAAAATAGGAAGGTTTGAAAGCCCCTGTCTGTGTCTGGCAGGCGACGGCAGCTTACTTCCCACAATAGCGGAGCTGGCAACTATTAAAAAATATAACATCCCTGCGGTAATCTTTGTCCAGAACAATAACAGTTTCGGTATTCTCGAAGATATCATGGATGAGCGTTACGGAATATCAGGTTCAATGAAACTGGAAAATCCTGATTTTGTCAAAATTGCAGGAGCTTTTAATATTAAAGCAAAAAGAGTTAAGACTCTCGACGGGTTAAGGAGGGTATTTCTCCGGGATGTTGCATGGGATGAGCCATTTCTGATAGAGTTCGAATCTCCTGTCCTTCCGCCTCCATGGGAGGTGTAAACAGCGTTCAAATTTAATAGTTCCGGCAGCTTAATTCCAACAAATATCTACCTGATTTTTTCTCTTTTCATTAATACAAAAAGAATGAACATGAAAACATTGAGGATTGCCCTTGCGCAGATTAATCCTTTAAATTTTTATAAGAATATATTCCCTTTTGCCGAGACCCAGTTTTTCAGCATGGTCAAGCTGGATATTCCAGTCTATTGCCGGGTAGAGGGCCCTCCATTTATCTTCACCTTTTTTGAGCTGCTTTTTGATTGCTGTGTTCGGAATAGAAATTTCGTTATTGACAAGGTCGCATGATGCCGAATCGATAGATACCGGATCAATGGATGCAAGGATGCCTATGTCTCTTACTATCGGGGCATCGTTATTCGGGTAGCAGTCACACGCAGGACTTATTTGTACGAGGAAATTCAGGAAAAAAGATGTTTTTTCTTTTCCCGTCAACGCACCGCATGCATGCTCTACCATCTTTTTTTGAAAAATGTCAGGGGATTCATTCCACTGCACCATAATTGCATTATGCGGGCAAACAATTAAACATTCACCGCATCCGATACATACGTCTTCATTAATTGATGCTTTTTTTGATGTAACTGAAATGGCGCCTGCCGAGCAATATTCGAGACAAAGTTTACAGCCTTTGCAGTTTTTTACGCTGATTTTTGGAGCTACCGAACTGTGTTGAATAAGTTTTCCTTCTTTTGATGCGCAGCCCATGCCCAGGTTTTTTAACGCGCCTCCGAAACCGGACAGGTCATGTGCTTTGAAATGTGTTACTGCAACCATGCAGTCTGCTTCGACAATCTCTTTAGCAATATTTACTTCTTTAAGAACTTCACCGTTAATCGCAATTTTAATTCCGCTTTTTCCGCGCAATCCGTCTGCGATTACAATAGGACAGCCGGTGCAAGAGTAATCAAACCCATTCTCTATCGCAGTTGTGATATGCGCGACAGCATCACTGCGTGAGCCTGTGTAAAGCGTGTTTGTATCGGTAAGAAAGGGCTTTGCTCCTGTCCGCTTTACCCTTTCAGCAATCGTTCTGAGAAAGACGGGCCTTAAATACGCAGTATTTCCCTTTTCGCCGAAATGTACTTTTATTGCAACATTGTCATTTTTTTTAAGAGCATTATCAATTTTTAACCTGTTCAGCAAATCCTCAATTTTATTTAGAAGATTTCTTTTGGGATTTGTTCTTAAATCCGTAAAATATACTTTTGACACGGCGTCCCCTTTTTATTTAACTTATTTTTATTTAACTTATTGAGAAAATTATGTTAGAAATAATCGGTTTTGTCAACTAAAAGGAGGTCTACCGGATGCCGAATTTTTCGGAGAAACACAGCATGATAAGGATGATCGCAGAAAAGATAGCCAAAGAAAAGATTGCCCCAAGGGCTAAAGAAATAGATGCAACAGGCGCATTTCCATGGGATCTTGTGGATATTTTCAAAAAACACGGTTTTTTGTATCTTATGATGCCAGAGCGTTTTGGAGGGCTTGACGGCGATATTACATCCCTCTGTATAGTTATTGAGGAGCTTGCAAAGGTTTCCGGTGCATCCTCATTAATACCTCTTGCGCACAGTGTCGGATTAATGCCAATAATGGTGGCGGCAAACGATGAACAAAAAGAATATATATACAGTAAATTAACAGAACCGGATAAGCTCCACATTGTGGCCTTTGCCTTGACCGAGCCTGAAGGAGGGTCTGATGCGTCTCATATGAGAACAATAGCAGTTAAAGATGGTGATTACTACTATTTATCCGGAAAAAAATCAATGATAACAAACGGTGCTAATGCACAATTTTATAGCGTTCTTGCTGCAACGAGTCCGGGCTTAAGAACAAAGGGCATCTCAGCCTTTTATATTGAAAGGGATTGCCCGGGATTTACTATTGGGAAGAGTGAAGACAAAATGGGTATGAGAGGCTCGGATATTACAGAATTAATATTCGACAATGTAAGACTTACAAAGGATAATCTGCTTGGAAAGGAAGGCGACGGCTGGGATATCGCAATGTCAACACTGAATCTTTCAAGGCCTGCTGTCGGTGCTCAGGCTGTAGGTATTGCTCAGGGAGCACTTGATTTTTCCCTGGAATATGCCTGGAAAAGGGTTCAGTTCGGACAAAAAATCGCAGATTTTGAAGGTATACAATTTATGGTAGCGGACATGGCAACAGAGGTGGAAGCGGCGCGTTGCCTTGTGTATGAAGCTGCCCACTTGCTTGATACGAAAGTGTACGAAAGGGATAAGATGAGCGCTATAGGTGTGGATAAATTATCTGCAATGGCAAAAGTTTATGCAGCCGATGCTGCAATGAAAGTCACAACCGATGCAGTGCAAATCCTCGGAGGATGTGGATATACAAAAGAATATCCCGTTGAGAGGATGATGAGGGACGCCAAAGCTACACAGATATATGAAGGGACCAATCAGGTTCAGAGGATTGTCATAGCAAGAGATTTATTCAGGAAGTTTATGCCGTAAAAGTAGCCCGCTGCTTACTGAAGAATAATGAAACTTTTTTATTTTATGAGATATTTCCGGATGTGTACAGCAAGCTGAAAAAGAAACACTTTAATACATCTTTTCCCGGTATTCTTCAGGAATCTCAGGTCTTTCCGAATCAGTAGACGAATCATGTTGAATTTCCATTTTCTCGATAAATTCGAAAACAGGAATTGCCGGGAGTGTTATAAGCTGCACTGTGCCTCTCGATCCTAATTCGATTGACAACCTTGCAACCGTTTCATTATTGGGTGCATCGAGGATGTTTACAAAATCAAACTCCCCTAAGAGAGCATATTGGGTAAGAACCTTTACACCCATTTTTTCAATTTCTTTGTCGACTTCTTTTATACGATCCGGGTGTCTCTTAATTGTTGCCCTGCCTTCATCAGTCAGTTTACTGAACATAATATAGATAGGCATAATAAGGTTACCCCCAAAGTTTTTATTTAAAGTATATCCCCCCATACCCTATTGTCAATAGTTTTTTAATTATTCACTATTCCTGATAATTCCCCCGCAGATGATCGCATCATTTCTGTATATAACCACAGACTGTCCCGGTGTTATCGAATAAAGAGGATTTTCAAAATCTACATACAAAAGATCATTCGATATGTTAAATGTGCAGGCCTCTTCTTTTTGCCTGTATCTTATTTTTGCAGAGAGGCTGCCGGATGCAAGACCTGACGTCACATTCGTCGTATTAAATAAATTTATGCTATGGGCTACAAGCTTTTTTCTTTTAAGGTGATCTTTCGGTCCGACAATTAATGTGTTTTTATCCGGGACAATCTCGACAACATATAACGGTTCTTTGTAAGGAATATTTAAACCTCTTCTCTGGCCGATTGTGTATAGGTGGATGCCGTTGTGTATCCCCATGAATGTACCGTCAGTATGGTAAACCGGCCCCTCTTTTAACTTAATGTAATTTGATAAAAAATCTCTATAATTTCCTTCAGGTATAAAACAAATATCCTGGCTTTCCTTAACATTTTGCAGATTCCATCCCAATTTACCCGTATTAATTTTCAAGTTGTCTTTTGTATAAGTTCCGAGAGGAAACAGGATGTGTTTCAATAGTTCTTCTTTAATCGGGTATAAAAAATATGATTGATCCTTTGTCGTGTCTGTACCTTTTCTGATTGTGTAGTGTCCTGCTGATTCATCTATAATTGCATAGTGGCCGGTGGCGATTTTGTCTGCCCCGATGGATAGCGCTTTAGCAGGGAAGGATAAAAACTTGATGTACTTATTGCAGAGAATACATGGATTCGGAGTTCTGCCGGAACTGTATTCATTTAAAAAATTATCTATTACATGCTCATCAAACTCTTTCCTCATATTGATCGTATAGTGCGGTATAGAAAGATCGTCCGCTATTTTCTTGGCCCTGTGAATAGTTTCTGTTGAACAGCATGCCTTAGGGTTTTTCGTGCTTTTTATTGATTCAGGAAGAAGCTGAAAGGTAATTCCTACTACTTTATAGCCCTTCTGTTTGAGAAGATATGCGGTAAAAGAGCTGTCCATACCTCCGCTCATAGCAATGAATACGGTTTCCATTGTTAATAGGATAGCATATGGCATGACTGTTTTCAGTAGCAATTAAATTGACATCTCATGAATCTCATTGAAAGTTTATATTGATTATAGTATTATCAAACCGGGAGGAATATATAGATGAGTAAAAAATTAAAGATATCTCTAAGCGTCTTTTTCGTCTTCATTTTCGTTCTTGGTTTTCTAATGGGCGCGCAAGGCAAAAAGACATATGCGACAGGCGCTGACAGTAAGGAAATATATGAATATTTGAAGACATTTTCAGATGTTATAGACTTGGTAAAGAAAAATTACGTTGATGATGTAAAAGACAAAGAAATTGTATATGCCGCAATAAAAGGGATTCTTGAATCTCTCGACCCGCACTCTTCCTTTTTAACGCCCGATATGTATAAAGACATGCAGAGCGAAACAAAAGGTGAATTCGGGGGTATCGGTATTGAAATTACAATAAAAGATGGATTCCCGACTGTTATAGCACCAATAGAGGATACGCCTGCATACAAGGCCGGCATAAAAACAGGGGATCATATTCTCAAGATAGACGGCAAGCCGGCAAGAAATATGAGCCTCATGGATGTTGTTAAGTTGATAAGGGGCTCCAAGGGCAAGCCTGTTATACTCAATATTATGAGAAACGGTTTTACTGCACCCAGGGATTATAATGTGGTGCGGGATGTTATCGTAGTCAAAAGTGTGAAGTATAGAATGTTAGAAGACAATTACGGATATGTCCGTATTGCCCAGTTTCAGGAAAAAACAACAAAAGACCTCGACAATGCCATAAAGGCACTGGAAAAAGCCAATAAAGACAAACCGTTAAAGGGTATTGTCCTCGACCTTAGAAATAATCCCGGCGGACTCCTGGAACAGGCTGTTGATGTCTCGGATAAATTTCTTCCAGATGGCCTTATAGTCTATATAGAGGGCAAAAAAAAGGATGATAGTAAGGTAAAATTTTATGCAAACAAGAAAAACGATTACATGGGCCCGCTTGTGATACTGGTGAATGATGGAAGTGCAAGCGCGTCCGAGATAGTTGCCGGTGCTTTGCAGGATTACAAAAGGGCTATTTTAGTGGGAACGAAGACCTTTGGCAAAGGTTCTGTCCAGACGATTTTTCCGCTTGGTGATGGCTCTGCTGTGAGACTGACGACAGCAAAATATTTTACTCCAAAAGGCAGGTCTATACAGGCGGAAGGTATAACGCCCGATATAATTGTTGATAATAATGTGACAAAAGCAAAAGAAAAGGTCGTTCCAATCAAGGAAAAAGACCTGGAAAGGCATATTGAATCGGAAAAGAATTCAACAAAACCTGAAGAAAACGAAGGTAGTAGTAAAAAAGCAACCAGTGAAGACGATTTTCAATTGTCTATGGGTCTTCAGATATTAAAAGGCTGGGATGCATTGAGAGGGAAGTAAAAAAAGAGATAGGGAATTCGGAGGCCGGAAAACAAAAGGTTTTTTAGTTTTCCGGCCTCTTTGTATTTATCTTTCAACTTGCATCTTGATATCTTGCCTGCTGTCAAGTCATGATTTTCGGCAAAGCCGGGATGGATAGCTTTAATTATTCCTTATATATTGTTCAATGGCTTCTGTAAGTCCGTTTATATCATGTTTTCCTGATTCTATGTGAACTTCGATATTGTTTTTTCGTAATGTTTCGGTGGTAATAGGTCCTATCGAGGCAATTAATCTATTGTTAAGCACTTTTCTGCCGTAAATTTTCAAAAAGTTGCTTACCGTTGATGAGCTTGTAAACGTGATGATGTCAGGTTTTTCTGTCAACAGGGCAGGTTTTTCAGGCAAGGTGGTCTTGTAGAGAGGAACAACGTCGCATTTGCCGCCATGATTCTTTATGTAATCCACAACAACATCACGGGCATCCTTTGCTCTTGGAAGCAGAAATATATTGTCCTTTATAATAAAATTTTTCAGCACATGGACAATCCCTTCGGAAGTGAATTGCGCAGGGATAAGGTCAGGGACTATACCGACAGTCTTCAAAAAAGAAGCAGTAGCCGCTCCTATCGGCAAAATTTTTATACCGTACAAATCTCTTGTATCCATTCCTGTCTTAAAAAGATTATCAAAGAAAATTGATGCACCGTTTACACTCGTGAATATGATGCAGTGGTACTCCCTGATCTTTTTAAATGATTTCAGGAGGGCCTTGTTCGGATCAATAGGTTCTATCTCGATCGTGGGCATATAAATTACGCGGGCGCCTTTTTCCATAAGCAGGCTGCCGAATTTTGTCGACTGACGGGGAGGTCTTGTGACGGCAATCTTTTTTCCGAAAAGCGGTTTTTTTTCAAACCATTTCAAGCGTTCTCTCAGGCCGGCTACATTCCCTATAACAATAATTCCGGGGGGTTTTATACCTTCAGCCTTTGCCGATATATCTATTTCCTTTAAGTTCGTCGAAACAACTTTTTGCTCCGGTAATGTACCCCACTGTATTACACACGCAGGTGTGTATGGATCCTTGCCTGCTTTAATTAAGTTTTCCTTGATATCCTTAATATTTTTTATACCCATTAAAAATACTAGCGTGTCACAGCCATGGGCAATTGCATCCCATTTGATTGTTGATCCTGTTTTTGATGCGTCCTCATGGCCTGTGATAAATGCCACCGAAGAAGCATATTCCCTGTGGGTCAGGGGGATGCCGGCATAAGCCGGCGCCGATATGGCAGATGTTACCCCGGAGACAATCTCGAAGTCTACCCTGTGTTCTGCCAGAAACTCTGCTTCTTCACCTCCTCTGCCGAACATAAAAGGGTCACCGCCTTTTAGTCTGACAACAAGGCCTTTTTCTTTTGCTTTTTTGACTAAGAGCGCATTGATATCGGCTTGAGGCAGTTCATGACGGGAGGACTGTTTACCGACATAAATAAGTTCCGCATCCTTTCCGGCAAAACCGAGCAGATCCTTGCTGATAAGATAGTCGTAGATGATGACGTCAGCCTCTTTGATCAGTTCCAGCCCTCTTAAGGTAATGAGTTTCGGATCGCCAGGACCTGCACCTACAAGGTATATTTTACCCATATATTATCCTAAATTTAATACGGCAGACATTAAGCCTTAACTATGAGCCTTTTTGCATTATACATTATAATATGTATAGGTTCAAACAGTTAATATGTTAGCAAACTTTTCTTGCATATGCACCGCCCTTTTTCTGTTGACAATATAATGAATATGATATACATATGTATATATGAAAGGGTTAACAACTACCCAGAAAAAGGTACTTGAGTTTTTAAAGGAATACCTGGAGAACCACGGGTATCCTCCAACTGTAAGGGAGATAGGAACCCGCTTCGGATTCTTATGGCCTGCTGCAAGAAGACACCTCCAGTCTCTTGCGAAGAAAGGTGTTCTCCGTATAACCCCTTCGAAGTCAAGGGGGATAGAGATTGTAGGTGCAACGCCGGCAAGTACATGCATAGTCCCGGTGCTGGGGAAGATAAGGGCAGGGGAGCCGACATTGGCAATCGAAGAAATTGACGGGCATATCACCGTTGACAGAGCGCTTTTCCCGGTTGAGGATATTTTTTCTTTAAAGGTAACAGGAGACAGCATGAAAGGGGCAGGGATATTCCATGGAGATTTTGTGATAGTGAAGCCTCAGCATATCATCGGGCATGGAGATATAGGTGTGGTCATAATCGGCGATGAAGCAACGGTTAAGAGGGTTCTTCTCGAGAATGGGAGGGTTATCCTGAAACCGGAAAATAACAATATGGAATCTGTAGTATACAGCCCCGATGAAGTAACCATTGCCGGAAAGGTGATAGGTCTTGTCAGAAACAGGATATAGCGGTGCACATAGGAAAGACGGTGACCGTCCTTGCAGCTTTCGGACCTTCGTATTGTTTAAAACCCCTTAGATTCAAATGGTCGGGGAAGCTTATCAATGTCGAAGAGATTACCTATACATGGAAGTCAAAAGAGGGGAAGAGGGTTATCTATCATTTTTCTCTGACCGATGGCAATGCCTTGTATGAGCTGAGCTTTGATAATGAGTCTTTGGTCTGGAAACTCGAGAACATTGAAGCATGAAACAAAAAATAATTCTATGCATAGACATGGATGCCTATTTCGCATCTGTTGAGCAAAAAGCAAATCCCAGCCTCAAGGGGAAGCCGATAGCGGTTATCGGTTCAGGGGTGAGGACGATAATTACCACCTCATCTTATGAGGCAAGGGAATATGGCGTAAAAACAGGCATGAATATTTATGAAGCAAGGCATCTGTGTCCGCACATTATTTTTGTGGTAGGGGATAACCGGAAATACACCGATACATGCAGGGAGCTCGAAAAGATATATTACAGCGTTACCCCTGATATCGAGGTATATTCGATCGACGAAGCATTTCTTGATGTAACCGGTACTTATCATCTGTTCGGGAGCCCGGAGGAAATCGGGGCCTCTATTAAGCTGCTGATTAAAGACCGTTTCGGTATTAACTGTACCGTTGGGATCGGGCCGAATATTCTTATGGCGAAACTTGCAAGCGATCTTGGAAAACCCGATGGTTTGTGGCGGATAAAACCGGATGAAGTAGCACCTTTGCTTGAAAATATGCCGGTAAAGGAGCTGTGGGGAATAGGCAGGCACACAGAAAAAAAGCTCGAAGCCATGGGCATCAAAACCTGCGGGGAACTTGGAGAAACACCGGTTAGTATTCTAAGGAGTAGATTTGGCATAATAGGCGAAACCCTGAAAGAAATGGGTGTGGGTGTATGCACAAGGTCCCTTATTATAACAGAAGGAGAACCTAAATCCATAGGGCACAGCATGACTCTTCCGAGAGATGTGTGTGACAGGGAAGAGATAGAGTCATATATACTTCAACTGAGCGAAATGGTAGGAAGGAGGGCAAGAGGGTGCGGATATATAGGTAAAACGTTGTCCCTTACCTTAAGATACACTGATTTTGAAACTTTTACAAAACAGACTACATTACCTTTTTATACCGATGATACCCACAAGATATACTGTCATATCCTGCCTGTACTTTATAAGATAAGGCTTAAAAACAAGGTGAGACTCATAGGTGTACGTATTTCCAATATCATAAAAGATCCCGGGCAGATGTCTTTATTTGAAGAAACTGAAAGGAGAAAATCTCTTCTTAACGCAATAGACGAGGTCAACAACAGGTATGGCGACTTTAAGCTGACATGGGCGGCATACCTGAGGCAGATAGAACGCCCGCATGTCATATCCCCTGCATGGAGACCGTCGGGATTGAGGAATGTTGATATAAGATGATAATGTTTATATTATCTGTTTACATTTATTTTTAAACGTGCTACAAATTTACTAATAGTAATACTGAGGGTGATAATGTCGGAATTGGTCAGATTCGGTGTTTCATTGGAAAAGACTTTACTTGAGAAGTTTGATACGTTTATCAAGGAGAGAAATTATACCAACCGTTCTGAGGCTATCAGAGATTTAATCCGGCAGGAACTGATAAAAAAGGAATGGTTGGAAGGGGAGGATGTTGCAGGGACAATCACACTCGTATATGACCACCACAAGCGGGACCTGCTGAACAAGATTACCGATATCCAACATGATTATCAAAAGCTCATAATCTCAACTCAACATATTCATCTTGACCATGACAATTGCCTTGAAATCCTTGCAGCGAGAGGAAATCCGGCGGATTTGCAAAAACTTGCCGACAGCATAAGATCAATAAAGGGTGTAAAGCACGGGACATTGAGTATGTCAAGCGTAGGTAAGGATATTGATTGAATATATTTTTTATTTTATAGTAGCACGAATATATTATTAGTGTTACTGATGAGTACAAGAATATTTGATGCCGAATCAAAAGGCTGTGAGAGGTAAGCGTGATCGAAAGAAACGGTAAGTAAGGTTAATTAGGTATAACCATTATCCGGGTCATCCTTCAAGCATGGGATGGATGTGTATGTCGATTGCTTTACGGCAGAAGTATTTTCAATTCAATTGCAGAAGTAGGTAAGAGCAAGCTAAGACGGACAGGTAATGACCCTGGCAGGACGCCTGGCCGCTCAATATGAGACATCCCAACTCCGGAATTATTCTATCATGCAAGGAGGTGAAATAAAGGGAGGAAAACTGCAATGATTGGGAAATATATTTTGTTTGTTGCTATATTGTTTTTCGCTGCAGGTGCAATGGCTGAAGAAAGGATGGCGACGATGCTCAATGAGATTGTGGTAACAGCGACGAGAACGGAAAGGGAGGCTGCATCGGTACCTGCCTCAATCAGTGTTGTCACAAATCAGGATATTGAGAAAAGCAATGTTGAAACTATAGATCAGGCAGTAAATGCGTTGCCGGGAGTTTTTGACAGACGCGGCAAGAGCTCCATGGATACCTCGGCAAGCATCACATTGCGAGGCATCCCCGGGCAGCAAAGGACTTTAATTATGATGGATGGTATTGCCCTCAACAGGGCCTATGACGGAACAGTATCTTTTGGCGGCTTTGCGCCGGGTGACGTAGAGAGGATTGAGGTAGTGAGAGGTCCTTTTTCCAGTCTTTACGGTGGATATGCCATGGGCGGGGTTGTCAATATCCTTATTAAGATGCCCGGGAAAAGGGAGATTGTCCTGAAGGGCAGCTATGGTACGGATAATACCTGGAGCGCCTATACATCATATGGCGACATGTTCCGGAATAAAATGAGCATGTTCATAAGTTATGGATACAGATCTACTGACGGCTACAGGACGGATTACAATGTGCAGTCTGCCAAGCCGACAGCAGGTATTACAGGCTGGTCATACACGCAAAGCAACACAGGGGCGGCAAGGTATCTTATTGGCGATAAAGGAAGAAACGGATCGTCTGAAGGCAATATTACTGCAAAGATGGCTTATAACTTTACCAAAACATCACGGTTAAAACTGTCTTTTATGAGGGTTGAGAATGAGTACAGTTATAATGATCCTGATACATACCTTATTAATGCGGCTAAAGTGCCGGTGTATACATATGGAACAGTCAGAGAGTCAACTTTTCTTGCCGGAAATGGAGGAAAAGTTCAGAATATTTACAGCGCTGTTTATGAAACGGAGATAAGTAATGTTAAGGCAAAGATCTCCCTGTCCCGCAGCGAACATGAAAAAAACTGGTACACGAGCCCCGGCACCACAGCACCTGCTACGCGTTCAGGAGGCCCGGGAACTGTCTCATCCACCCCCTCCCGTACATATGACGCTGATCTGCAATTTATCATGCCTCTGTGGAATCGACATGTCTTTACCTATGGGGGATCTTATCGTTACAACTGGGCAGACACAGAAGAAAACGACCTTACCTGCTGGAGAGATGAAGATTCAAAAGCAAACCTTACCTATCAGGCAAGGGGAAGGGACAGAACATACGCATTGTTCCTCCAGGACGAAATAGCTCTCCGGGACAATCTTACCCTTTATCTTGGCTTCAGGCAGGATTGGTGGCGTGCCTTTGACGGGTATGCAAACGACGCCGGCAAGGCGGGATATCCTCAGAGGTACCGATCAACGGATGCATCCTCATTCAGTCCCAAGGTCGCTGCTGTTTACAGCCCCTTTAACAGGACCATTCTGCGTTTTTCTGCCGGAGAGTCTTTCAGGGCGCCCACTCTGTATGATCTCTATAGAACATGGACGTCGTCTATTACAGGCAATACATATGCAGGTAATCCCGACCTGAAGCCGGAAACAATCCGGTCATGGGATATAGGAGCTGAACAGCACTTGTGGAAAGGGGGGCTGATAAAAGCAACATATTTTGAAAATTATATAGACGATTTGATTTACAGCAGGACTGTTACCGCAACTCTTCAAGATAAGATCAATGTAGGCAGGGCAGAAGTGAAAGGCGTAGAGTTAGAGGCGGAGCATCTTTTCGAATCAGGCCTGAAGGTCTTTGCAAATTATACGTACAACAATTCAAAGGTTGTAAACAACAGCTCGAAACCGGAGACAGAAGGTAAACAGTTAGCCCTGACTGCCAAGGAAATGTTTAACATGGGGGCTGATTTTGCCAGGGGACCTTTTGCTGCCAAGATTATAGGCCGTTATGTCGGCAAGCGATACAATAATGATCTCAATAACGACAGGAAAAACGGTGTCTATACGTCATATGATCCTTATTTCATAACAGATGTGAAAATATCTTACAATATTGTAACATGCGCAACTATTTCACTTTCTGTTGATAATATCTTTGACAGAGACTATTTTTCCTATTACAAGTCGCCTGATAGAAAATGGTATGGAGGATTGACATTAAAATTCTGAGTATGAGCTTAAGGAGATTTAAATGAATATTCATCGCATAACATATAACCCTGAAGCTAATTCATGCAGCCTTTATTTTATAGGGTGTAATTTCAGGTGTATCGGTTGTTATTGGAAAAAGATATATCCGAAAGTTAATTTCAAAGAGTTGAAATTCCTGAATCTTAATGAAACCATGGACATCCTCAAACCTGTATCTCCCGGGAAGGTTACCATTATCAGCGGAGATCCTGTAAGAAATCACGAATTTTCAATCCTCCCAAAGACACTGTATGAAGAATTAGGATGTGAGGTGCGTCTTATGACAAACGGCTATATACTCCCGTTTCTTGAAGGGCTGAAACATGTTGCCCTCTCAATCAAAGCTGTGAGTGATGGATTGCACAGGTACTATACAGGTAAATCTAACGAGATGTCCCTCAGTAATTTCAAGCTTCTTTATGAAAGCGGTGTAGGAATTTCATTATCCAGCGTGTTTATACCGGATGTAATAGATGCTGAGGAAATAAAAAGAATTGGTAAGTTTATCGGCAGTGTGGACAAGGATATCCCTTACCGTGTAATCGGGTACATGCCTGTAGACGGTTTGTATTACCGCAGCCCTGATTACGAAGAATTGAAAAAGGCGGCGCAATCTATTAACGGGAGCCTTCATAATGTTGTTTTTTCCGATCCCGAAGAACAGGATTATTCAGGCATCGTTGATCTGTTTACGAATAACCTTAGAAAATGATAACAATCAGAGGTCTTACATATACTTATCCTGAAGGGAATTATCCCGTTCTTAAAGATATTGATCTGGATGTTGAACAGGGCGAGTTTGTTTTGCTGGTCGGTGCAACAGGTTCAGGGAAATCAACGTTTCTTTACTGTCTTAACGGGTTGATACCTAATGTTTTGTCGGGTGATCTCGTTGGTTATATCAAGGTAAACGGCCTGTCACCACAGGAATCATCCGTTGCAGAGATGTCAAGGATCGTAGGAACCGTATTTCAGAATCCCGAAAGCCAGATATTTATGCTTAAAGTTGAGGATGATGTTGCCTTCGGCTGCGAGAATCTCCTGATGCCGAGAGAAGAATCAATACGAAGGAGGGATATTGCCTTGAAAGATATGGGGCTCATGGATGCGAGATATGCCGATACACAAAACCTTTCCGGGGGGATGAAACAGAGACTGGCCATCGGATCAATATATGCTATGGGTCCGAAGGTATTTCTCTTTGATGAACCAACTACCGACCTTGACTCAAAAGGCAGGGGCGAGTTTTTAAGTATTGTCAAAAAGCTAAAAGGAGAGGGTAATACCATTTTACTCGCGGAACATCAGTATGAAGACTTTTTATCCATAGCTGAGAGAATCATAGTCTTCGAAAATGGAAAAATCAGCAACGGGTCATTTGATTTAAAGAAAATGTTGCTGTACAAGGAAAAAATATCTTACAGAAAGCATCAATGCAAAATAGATACCCAAACAGCAGTCCCTGTTCAAAGAATTTTTTTCAGAGAGGGCAGTGAACCTTATAAATATTTGCAGGTACAGGAGACCGAACACCCGCCTGCGAATGCCCCGATAATAGATATTAAGGAGTTGACCTTCAGCTATACAAATAAAAAACCGGTTTTGGAAGATATAAACCTGGAAATCAATAAGGGGGAATTGATTGCTGTTTGCGGCGATAATGGTTCAGGCAAATCTACACTGCTGAAGATCATGGCAGGCATCTTAAGGCCTGATAAAGGTAAGATAAGTTTTTTTGGTTGTGTCAATCCCGCAATAGAAGAACTTATTGGCAAGGTTGGCTTCCTGTTCCAGAACCCTGATGAGCAGCTTTTTGCAAATTCGGTAGAGGAAGAGATTATATTTGGTCCATTGCAGCTTAAGAAAAATGTTGATAAAGAACAATACCTGAAGTTTGCAGATTTCGATTCTTTAAAGAACAGACACCCTCAGACGCTATCGAGGGGACAAAGGCAGCTACTTGCAATATTATCTGTTCTGGCAATTGAACCCAGCATCCTTATTCTTGACGAACCAACAACCGGATTAGATTACGATAATCTATGCATTCTTTTCAGAATCATCAGTATGCTTACAGATGAAGAAAAAACAATTATTTTTTCAACACACAATATGAACGTGAAAAGGCTTGCGGACAGGGTTATTTTACTTAAAAACAACAGGATTGCAAGCGATGAAATATATAAGTAAGGCTACGTTTTTTCATCGCCTTGACCCCAGGACTAAGATCCTCATGAGCCTTATATGTGCCTGTCTCGTAGTGATCCTTGATACACCGCTGAGTCTCTTTAGTCTTTCCATCGTCCTTTTTGCAGTATTTTTATCAATAAAACCGCCGTTATCTTATATCAGAATTATTATTTATTTAATGGGAACCACCATGATCGCTGCAGTAATATCTCAAGGTTTTTTTTACTATTTTGAACCGAGAACGCCTATATTTACAGTTGTTCCAAGCAATACGCGGTTTTTTGGTAATCTTACAGGCGGCATATATTTTTACAAGGAAGGGGTGATCTACGGCGCGATCCAGTCAATGAGGATATTTTCGGCAACACTATTAAGCATGGTTATTGTGGTTAGTACATATCCTTCAGACCTTATACTGGGATTAAAAAAACTTGGTATTCCTGAAAAACTCGGTTTCATAATAACTGTCAGCATACGTTTTCTGCCGACCCTTGGAGAAGAAGCTAAAAGAATATTGATTGCCCAAAAACTAAGGGGATTAAGATTAAAAGGAATATGCGGTGCTTTAAATGGTTTTCGGTTTTTACTGCAGCCGTTAATTATTGATAGTCTGCGTAAGGCAAAGAGGATTGCCTTAGCTGCAGAAGTAAGAGGTTTTACCGGTAAAAGAGTTGAAATTAGAAGTTTAAGGTTTCTATGGGCCGATCGCGTTGTTTTGTTTATTGCTTTTTTGACGATGTTATTTGTGATCAGAAAAATGTTTTGTCCATGAGCAGGTACACATGAGCAGCTACATAAGTTCTTTAATATTTGTCTTTATTTTAGGTGGAGCGGTCTTTTATATTGGGATAAGACGAAGATTATTCAAAAGATTCAATCTTTATGAGCTTGTAACTATTGCATTATTTTGCAGTCTTCTTTACATAGGAGGACTTCCTTTTAAATTTGGGTTAAGCCGGATTCCCTTTATACATGCCTTTATATACTCCATACCGTTTACCGCTTTATTATTTATCGGGATACGGCTTGTTCCAAAATCAGGTACTGCCACGTTGATTATTTTTGGGAGCAGCCTCCTGTCTCAAGTTATCTCCCGCGGAATAAACCCTCTCTGGTGGCCCTATGCACTGTTTGCAGGGTTTGCCCTTGAATTTTTTTTTTGCTTTGCGGAAGTTATCTTGGAAGTAGAATTAATGCGTTGGTGGCGGGATTATTGAGAGGGCTTGTGGTATATACATATTTCTATTTTATATCTGCGCCTTATATCTGGCATATGTTCTATGCCCCTTGGTACATTTTTGTTCAAACAATGCAGGGTACAATAGGTTCCGGCATAGGTGCATTGATAGGCTTCTCTTTAAGCAAACCAATAATAAGCGCCTATAAGCACGGGGGGTTATGAAATATATATCACAAAATCATAGGATTTTTTTATAGCAAAATGGAAAAATAGATGTTGAGACTATTGATATGACAAATTTACAAAGACTATTATAAAAATTAACTTGACACAATATTCGATAAGGAATAATATAGCAAAAAGCTTCTGCTTTAATACTTTATAATGAAAGGAGTTCAGCAACATGGCAGTAGGTAAGGTTAAATGGTTTAACGATGCTAAGGGGTACGGTTTTCTTGAGCAGGATAATGGTGAAGATGTGTTTGTTCATTTTTCGGCAATCAAACAGGATGGTTTCAAAACTTTAAAAACAGGGGAAAAAGTAGAGTTTGAAATTACAAAAGGCCCAAAGGGTCCGCAGGCGGCAAATGTTGTAAAAGCCGAATAAAAAAAGAGGCTAATCCCCCTTTTTTTCAATATTTTTTATTTCATTCCAGAGTTTATCCATAGCAGAAAGCGATGAGCTTTTAACGTCTATTTTTGTCTCGATGTAGTTAAAACGCCTGATGAATTTATTTGAAGTAAATCTTAATGCATCTTCTGGGTCTATATTATAAAACTTTGAGATATTTACAATTGTAAAAAGAAGATCACCTATCTCCTCTCTGATTGCATCTATGTTCCCGGTACTTTCAGCTTTTTTTAATTCTTCCACTTCTTCAAGCATTTTTTTATAGATATCGTCAACATTATCCCAATCAAACCCCACTTTTGCAACTCTCCGTGAAATTATATACGCCCTTAATAATGACGGAATTATATCCGGAATATTGGAAAGTAATGAGTAATCTTCTCTTTCATCCTTTTTGATATCTTCCCATTTCAGATCAATCGGTTTGTCAGGAGGTGAATTAAAAAAAACATGCGGATGTCTGTTGTACATCTTGTCATATACAAAATTAACCACATCGTCTATGCCGAACAGACCATTTTCTTTACAAATCTGCGATATAAATACGATATGAAAAAGGAGATCACCCAACTCCTCCTTCAATGCCTTATGGTCATCATTGTCTATAGCTTCTATAACTTCATAGACCTCTTCCAGAAGGAACGTCTTAAAGGCTTTTGTTGTTTGCTTTCTATCCCAGGGACAGCCCTTTTCGCTTCTTAGAGTTTCCATGAGTTTGATAAGCTTTAAAAATCCATCCATAAAGCCTTCCAATCAGGTTGTTCTGCTGAAATATGTGTCTATGGTTTTTAATATAGTTTTTACAGTTCTTTCCATGACATCACTTTGCATTTCAATAATTTTTTTCCCGTTATTCCCCATTTTGTTTCTTAAATCCTTATCCTCCAAAACTAACTTTATTTTATCATAGAGAGCGCCCCCGCTATTAACAACCATGCCAGCACCTTGTGTAATGATTGTATCTGCAATATCCTTAAAGTTTTCCGTATAAGGGCCGAAAATTACCGGTGTGTTAAAAAAAAGTGGCTCAAGCATGTTTTGTCCGCCGTAAGAAGCAAGACTGCCCCCTACAAAGGCAACCATGCTTCTTCTGTAGATATCCAACAAATCGCCGACTGTATCAACAATTACTGCATCAACATTTTTAGTTACACCTTTTTTAATATCTGAATACCTTGTTGTTTTCAGAAATAACGAAAGTTCTTTTTCTAATGTTTTTACAAGAAAAAGCTCTCTTGGTACAACATAAATTAAAAAGTCAGGAAAGCGCCTTTTTAGATCAATTATGACAGGGAGGACAATGTCCAATTCCTTTTCCTTTATACTGCCGAATGTTATAATATTATCTTTGTGTATATCATTCTTATTAAATGGTAATTCTTTATAATATTTTAAATTACCTGTGTTGATTATTATTTGAGGGTTCACTCCTATGTATTTGAACCTTCCTGCGTGTTCTTCAGACTGGGCCAGTATCAAATCAATCTCTGAGAAAACATTCTTTAGAAAAAACGAGAATCGTTTGTAGTTTTTAAGGGTGGCATCGGATATCCTGCCGTTTATGATAATTACCGGTATGCCGTGTTTTTTTACTTCCCATATTAGATTCGGCCAGAGTTCGGTTTCAACTATAATAAGGGCTTTAAAAGAAGAACCATTTATAAAATGTCTTATCGAGTATGTCAGGTCAAAAGGCAGAGAAAATACATTAATGCTGTTGTCGAATTTTTTTCTTAAAAGATCCCGCGTGTAATAAGTATTTGTAGTTATTATAAATTGATTGAAATTAAAATGAGATCTCATATAGCCGACAAGCGTCTCCGCAATTGCTGCTTCACCTATAGAGGCGGCATGAATCCAAATAGCATCTTTTATATCAGCGTGTTTTGTACTGAAAAACAAGCGTTCAGCAAGGTTTTTGCGTATTTTTGCTTTCATGAGTGCAAAGAGGATAAAAAATGGAAGAAAAATATTGATGAAAATATTATATATTACTTTCCACATGCCATATCATCTGCTTTTTCAGTTAATTTTTTCAGTGTATTTTCAAGCTGAATTCTTATTTTATCTATTTCATTTGAACTGGTTTCTTTGCTTATGAAAATGGGCTTTCCCCAGAGAAACAGAATTTTTGAAAAGGGAAGGGGGACAATAAAGCTATCCCAGGAATGAAAAGTTTTTTTTTACTTGCACTATAGCTGATAGGGACTATAGTTTTGCCGGTAAGCTTGGCGAGTTCAACAATGCCCTTTTTTACATCATATTTAGGCCCTTTTGGGCCGTCGGGTGTAATGGCAACATCGTAGCCATTTTTCAAGTCTGATATGATTTCTCTCAGTGAAGATATGCCGCCTTCTTTCCTGTAAGACCCTCTTACTGCACCCAGATCAAAATACCTCATCACTCTTGCAATAAATTCACCATCCCGATGTCTGCTTATCAATACCTTCCCCTTGCCTCTTCTGTTGGCAAAGGGCATCATCAAAAGCCTTCCATGCCAGAAACATACAATAGAGTTCTCTCCTTTGTCCCACATTTCATGAGCCGGCTCGCTGTCTATATGTTTTATTTGAGAAGTTACTTTAATGAAAGAGACAATGATATATATGAGGGGGGGGAGAATGTTCAGTAAGAGAAAGTACTTAAGCTGTTTAATAGACATTTTTTACCTTCTTGTTAGTTTTAATTATGTTTTCTTGAGATCTATTCCTGAATTGCAGTTCATAGAGTTTTTTATAAGGCCCGTCAGAAGCTAAAAGCTCATTATGTGTTCCGGACTGCACTATTGTTCCTCCTTCGAGGACAATTATCCTGTCGGCATTTATTATGGTTGAAAGTCTATGGGCGATCACGATGGTTGTCCTTCCTTTGATTAAGTTCTCCAATGCCTTTTGAACTGCAACCTCCGAGGCGGTATCAAGAGCGCTTGTTGCTTCATCAAGAATAAGAATGGGGGTGTCTTTGTACAATGCTCTTGCAATTGCGATTCTCTGTTTTTGACCCCCGGAAAGCCTTGTGCCTTTTTCTCCGACAGAAGTATCATATTGTTTCGGGAGTTTTGCAATAAAATCCTTTGCATATGCTGTATCCGCAACCTCTTCTATCCTTTCTAAATGCTGTTCGTCGCCGTAGCTTATGTTGTTTTTTATTGTATCATTAAATAAAATTACATCTTGAGTAACAAGGGCAATGTTCCATCTCAATGAATTCAATGTAACATCCCTTATATCAATTCCGTCTACTTCAATGGAGCCTTTTGCTACATCGTAAAATCTTGGGATAAGGTTCACTAATGTTGTTTTTCCTACCCCGCTTGCACCGACAATAGCAATTACTTCATTTTTACTAATCTTTAAATTTATGTTTTTCAGGATCATCTTGTCTTCATACTTGAAATAAACATCTTTAAATTCGACAATGCCCTGAACTTTCCCGAGGTCGACGGCATTGGTTTTTTCTTCAATCTCCGGTTTTCTGTCGACAACTTCAAAGACTCTTTGTGCTGCCGCAAGGCCTTGTTGTATGTTATGATTTTCCTTGTTGAGCCTTTTTATTGGTTCATATAGCATCAAAAGCGCGGCGGTAAATGAGAAAAAATTACCCGGAGTTGAACGGCCGGATATTACTTCGCTGCCTCCATACCATATGATAATACCTATGGCGACACCGCCTAAGGTCTCCATGATGGGAGACGATAAGGCTTTTATTCTGTAGCGCTTCAGAATAATACGAAAAAGAGCATTATTTTCATCTCCGAATCTCTTGTTTTCATATTCTTCCATACAGAAGGCTTTGACAATCCGCTGCCCGGTTATAGTTTCGTGCAAAAAGTTAGTAAGTCTTGCCATCTCTTTCTGCGTTTTTGTACTGACTTTCCTTAATTTTTTTCCAAAGGTTACAATCGGGTATACTGCAAAGGGTAAAACAATAAAGGCAATTACAGCAAGCTTCCAGTCACGGTAAAAAACTACAAAAATTAGACCTATTATCGTAAAAGAATCTTTGAGAATAGCTGTGAAGGCATCGGACACAGTGCTCTGGACAAGTGTTACATCATTTATTATTCTTGAAATAATTGTGCCTGTAGGTGTCTTATCAAAAAAAGATAAGGGCTGTTTCTGGAGAGCGTTAAAAACCTGATTTCTGATATCCGTTATGACTTTTTGACCGACATAACCCATCAGGTATGCCTGGAAATAATCAAAGACCCCTTTACATAGATACAGGATGATCACGCCGAAGGGGATTATGGAAAGCATTGCCGCGTTTTTTTCAAAAAAGATATTGTCCAGAACAGGCTTGACAATATAAGCTGTTAAGCCGTTTACTCCGGCAACAAGAGACATAAATATCATCGCAAATAAAAGTTTTTTCCAGTATGGTTTGACGTATGCAAGGAGTCTAAGATAAAGTGCCATAGGTTTTTTGTAAAAAATCAATTATTGTATTTTTTGTTAACTCGTATGAATCCATATTATCAAGTTCTTTTCTTATTTTAGTCAATTCCTCATCGATTCTATCAGTACCATTATTTAACATATAGAGCGCCTTTTCTGCAATCTTTTCGGGGTCTAAATCCTGTATAAACTCCGGGAATATCTCTTTCCCTGCAATAATGTTTGGAAGACTTATATATTTTGATTTTACCAGTAGTTTTGCAATTATATAAGATAATTTTGAGATTTTATAAATAACGATTGTGGGGGTGCCAAGAATTGCAGCTTCCATAGTCGCACTGCCGGAAGCAATAATGGCAACATCGCAATAGGAAAGAGCTTCATAGGTAAGGCCTTTAAGATAGTTGATTTGTATGTTTCCGGTATTAAAAGCTCCCACTGTATTCTGGTCAATGCCTTCAGCCAGCGGCAGGAGTATTGCCGGTTTGTTAAAATGAGGAGCAATACTTTCAATTGTTTTTATTAAGATTGGCATATGTTTTACAATTTCGTTATTCCTGCTCCCAGGCATTAAAGTTATGATCGGGATTTTTGATTTTATGGCAACCTTATTGATAAACTCTTCTTTTGTGAGCAGAGGTTTTACATTGTTTAAAAATGGGTGGCCAACATATGTTGCGTCAATATTGTATGCGTCATATAGTTTTTTTTCAAAAGGAAGGATGCATATGACCTTGTCAATAATCTTTTTTATTGTTTTTATGCGTCCCTGTCTCCATGCCCATATTTGAGGGGGGATGAAATATAAAACAGGTATGCCGTATTTTTTTGCAATTTTTGCAACTCTCATGTTAAAGCCTGGAAAATCAACAAGTATAACAAGAGAGGGTTTGATATGTTTTAAATGGTTTTTAATCCGGCGAAATGCAGTCCATATATGTTTCAATTTCGGGAATATTTCATTAATACCTGTAAGTGATATGTTTTTGTAATCGTGTATGATTTGAACTCCGGCTTCTTCGAGCATATTACTGCCTATACCACTGAATTCGATATTCAAGGATTCTTTGATTTTCTTTATAACATTACAGGCATGAATTTCGCCTGAAAGTTCCCCCGTTACTATTACTATTTTATTGTTGAAAAGGTTATTTGAAATAGCTTTATACAATATTTTCTTTAATCCGGTCGGCAAGAATAAGAGCTCGTAAACCGTCTTTACCTGTAACAGACGGTGTTTTCCTGCCTTTTATTGAAGATGTAAATTCTAATAACTCATCCATAACAGAATCTATTTTCTCTGAAACATGTTCTGTTGTTTCAATATTTCCATTCTTGTCTTTTATATTGCAAACATATTTACCGTTTAATAAATCAATGAATAAGCTCCTGTCTTTTTCGAATATGGATATGGCTCTCTCTCTTTGCGCAGCTATCCTGCTTGCAAATAAATTAGCAACGCATCCGTTCATAAATTCAATCGTTGTATTTGCCATATCCAATGTATCGCCCACGAAAGAGACGCCCTGTGAGTGTACATCCTTAACGTCGCTTTTTGCAATAGAAAGAACGAGATCAATATCATGAATCATTAGATCAAGCACAACATCTATGTTTGAAGACCTTCCTGTAAAATTGCTTGTTCTGCGAGCTTCTATGAAAAGCGGGTTTCGAACAAAGGGTATAGCTTTTTTATATGCAGGGTTGAACCTTTCCAAGTGACCTATTTGAAGGATCAGGTTTTTTATGTCTGCCAATTTTACAAGGTCGCTTGCATCATCGGCGTCTGAAGTTATCGGTTTTTCCATAAAAACATGTGTATTGTTTTCTAAAAAAAACTTTGCGATTTCATAATGTGTTTCTGTTGAACTTGCAATTACAACTCCATTTAAATCATTTAAGGTTTTTGTGTAATCAGAATAGAAAGGGATGCCATATTTTTCAGTTATATTTCCGGCTAACGTTTCATCTGCGTCTGCTATGGCTACAACCTGAACGTCTTCCATGGCCAGCAGCTTCTGAAGATGTATCTTTCCCATATGCCCGGCGCCAATCATGGCTATTTTTAACGGCATATACCCCTCTTTGATGATTTTATGAAATTAATCAGTTCGTTTATATTTTCGCCCTCAAGCTCATCCTGAATAATTTTCAAAGATGTTTCCAGCGGCAGAGATGACCTGAAAAGGATTCTGTATGCTTTTTTCAGCTTGGAAAGTTCCTCTTTTGAAAAGCCGTGGCGCTCCAGTCCGACTACATTTAAACCATATGGTTTTGACCTGCTGCCTGCCGCTATAATAAAAGGCGGGATGTCCTTTGGAACCCCTGTGAGACCGCTTACAAAGGCATATTTACCTATTTTGCAGAACTGATGTACCGCACAGAGACCGCCAAAGATTACAAAATCATCTACCTCAACATGGCCGGCTAAAGTAGCGCAGTTTGCCATGATTACATTGTTTCCGACCTTGCAGTCGTGGGCAATATGCGAATAGGCCATGATAAAATTGCCGTTTCCAACTTTTGTAATGGCACCCCCGTGAGGCGTCCCCCTGTTTATTGTTACATAATCCTTTATTATATTATTATTCCCGATAATTACCGTTGTATCCTCATCTTTGTAGGTTAAATCCTGAGGGGGTCCGCCTATGGATGCAAAAGGGCTTATTGTGCAATTTTCACCAATTTCAGTATTTCCCTGGATAACAACATGCATTAACAGTTTTGTGCCTTTTCTGATCTTCACTTTGTCTTCAATTATGCAGTATGGCCCGATAGAAACACCTTCATCAATCTCTGCATTTTTATTAATAATGGCTGTAGGGTGTATCAATGTATTCTCCTTATTCCTGTTTTAGCATTGCCATGATTTTTGCTTCTGCAACCAATTCGTTGTCGACAAAGGCTTTTCCTTCAAATAACCAGATTTCCCTTCTGTGTTTTATTACCTCTACCACAAGCTTCAATTGATCGCCGGGTATGACAGGCTTCCTGAAACGTGCATTATCGATGCCTGTAAAAAATACAGAACCTTTTTTATCTGGAAATGATTTGAATGCAAGTACACCGCCAGCCTGTGCCATTGCTTCGATAATTAAAACCCCGGGCATAATTGGCTTTTGTGGAAAATGGCCTGTAAAAAAAGGTTCGTTAAAAGTGACATTTTTTAAACCTACTATTCTTTTGGAAGGTTCATATTCCAGAACCCTGTCAAGCAGCAAGAAAGGATAGCTATGGGGCAACAGCTGCATGATTTCATTAATGTCAGTCATTATCAGCCTCCATCTGGAGTTTCTTCTCTATTTTTTTTATTCTATCGAATAACTTCGGGAGATTTTTTATGTGACCTTGAAGCCTTAACCATTCTTTGTGCGGCATATGAGGATTGCCTGAGATTTGCGAGTTTTCCGGTACGCTTTTTGTTATGCCTGTTCCCCCGGCTGCCCTGACATTATCTCCTATAACCGCATGGTCTCTCACACCGACCTGTCCCGCAAGAATCACATTTTTTCCTATAGTTGAACTTCCGGCAATACCTACCTGAGAAACAATGATTGAGTTCTCCCCGATAGACACATTGTGAGCAATCTGAACAAGATTATCTATCTTTGCGCCCTTTTTTATAATGGTTTTCCCAAGTGAAGCCCTGTCTATGGTGACGTTTGCGCCAATTTCCACATCATCCTCAATTTCTACAGTACCGATTTGAGGAATCTTCACATGTTTTTCGCCATCCCAGACATAACCGAATCCATCACTGCCCAACACTGTTCCGCTATGAATTACCACCCTCTTGCCGATAGTTACCTTATCGTAAATGACTGCATGAGGGTATATAACGGTTTCTTCACCTACTGTCACATCATCGCCTATATGAACAAAAGGATATATAACCGCATTTTTCTCCACAATCGTTTTTTCACCAATATATGCATAGGGATATATTGTAGCATCATCGGAAATATTTGATGTCTTTGCAACGCATGCTGAAGGGCTTATGCCTTTTTCATTTATTTTCCGAGGGTGAAACATTTCGGCAACCTTTGCATATGCCAGTGCAGGGTTTTTTGTAATAACAATATTTTTGCCTTCAAATTCATCGGGATTTATGTCTTTACCAAGGATTATTGCCGATGCCTTGCATTCTTTAAGATATTTTTTAAAACTGTTGTCGACAATAAATGTGATATCACCTTCTTTTGCTTCTTTTATACCCGATATACCGGATATGACAACAAGCCCGTTTCCTGATAAATCTCCTTGTATTTTTTCAGCGATTTCTTTTAGGCTGATCATTTTTTAATTGTTTTCTTCTTCGCTGTTTCATTGTACAGGTTGATTACTTTGTTTGTTATATCTATAGACGGCGAGGCGAAGAGTATACCTGCCTGATTTTTTTCAAGAATTATAGAATATTTTTCTTTTTCACCCACTGTTCTTACGACTTCTTCAAGTTCTTTCAGTATTTTTTGTGTGAATTCCGCATCTTTCTGCTGAAGCTCAGTCTGATAATCATTATAAATCCTCTGATAATCCTTTAACTTAATCTGATATTGTTTTTCCTTTTCTGCCCTTGCATCAGGCGTTATTGTTGCGCCCTGTTTTTCTATTGCGTCTTTCATCTTCTGCAGTTCATCCTGCTTAATATCAAGGCTTTTCTTCAGTTTTTCAGCTTCAACGGTAAGGGTGTTTTTCGCTTCCTTCCCTTTATCGGATTCAAGCATTACTCTCTGAAGATTTACGTATACTATATTCAATGTTTGTGCTATCAGGATGGATGGAAGAAAAAATAATACAACTATTACAACAGCCAATGATACTTTCCTCATGATTCCTCCTTATTAATATTGTGTCCCTACAGCAAAATCAAATACATTTCCTCTCTCCCCGTTTTTTGGAAAAAGATTAAACCCAATCTCAAGTCGTATCGGGCCGATAGGAGAAAACCACCTTATTCCAAATCCCGCTGAAGCTTTCATATAATCTTGTAACATAAAACCCTTTGAATCATCAAACCCTGCGCCGGCATCATAGAAGATTACCCCTTTTAAGCCAACCGGTTTATAAATCGGGAATATCCACTCAGTATTGAAATAAAGTGCATTTCTACCGCCTATAACTTCATCATCAGTGTCCTTAGGTCCTGCTTCGCCATATTTAAATCCCCTTACCGTATTTAATCCGCCAATAAAAAAATTCTCGTAAACAGGGATCTTTTTGCCACCGTAAGGCCTGATAGTACCTACTGTGCCCTTTATGAAAAATTCACTGTCCCAAAAACCTGCCGGGATATATTGTCCATAGAAAACAACTGCTCTGTAAAAGGAATTATCACCGCCGAATGGACCACCGGCAACCTCCAGGGAAGCCTCTGAATTTACCCCTACGTGAGGGTTTAATATATCGTCGATAGTGTTTTTTGACAGGGCAAAAGTGAAGCTGCTTGTGAGTTTAGTTCCAGCCTGTTGTACTATATAGCTGGTTGCTGATGCATCTATGTTTGAAACATCCACGTTTTCAAGCCTGTATCTAATGCTCCCTTTTACATCATCAGTAAGGGGCCGTATGAGAGATATGCTGCCCCCCTGTTTCTTGTAATCGTATGTGTCCATTATTCTTTTATAATTAAACAGGTTGATGCCTGCGGCCATGTTCAGATCAAAAATATATGGTTCTAAATATGAAAACTGAAATTCCTGAGTAAAAGCGCCAAGAGATGCAACAAGGGAAAGCTTTCTGCCGGTTCCTAAAAAATTATCCTGAGAAATGGAGCCCGTCAGAATTACCCTGTCATACGTGCTATAACCGATCCCAAGGTTTAAAGTACCTGTCGGTTTTTCTTCAACAGCGATATCCAGGTTGACCTTGTCCGGTTCATCGGTCTTTACTATCTTGAAGTCCGTTTCTTTAAAAAATGTAGTATTTTTTAATCGCTTTTTGCTCTTGTTGATATTAGTTGCAGAGAACCTGTCACCTTCCGCTAATTTTAACTCTCTCCGAATTACTTTGTCCCTCGTCCTTGTGTTGCCCAGTATATTGATTCTATGAAAAAATATCTCGCGTCCTTTTGAAATGTTGAACGTGATATCTACATTCCGGGTATCGTCATTGATCATTGTCTGCGGTGAAACATCACAAAAAGCATAACCTTTATCCTGGTATATATCGGTTATCGTAAGAACGTCTTTATGAAATACTGATGATTTGAATATACTGCCAGGCTTACCTTTCATTTTGCTCAGCATTTCTTCATTGCTTAATAAGACATCTCCATTAAAGTCTAATGAGCCAATTTTATATAAATTACCTTCCTCAATCGGTATCGTAATTTCTATTGATTTCTTATTATCAGAAATCTTAATTACAGGTATTTCTACTTTAGCTCTCACATACCCGTTGTCGCTGTAAAAAGCTTCAATATTTTTCCTATCATCATTAAGCACATCTTCATCAAGCACACCGGAATTTGTAAACCATGAAAGGATTCCCTTTTCTTTTGTGCTCATGTAACCCTTTAAAAGGTTTTCTTTAAATATTTTGTTGCCGGTAAAGCTTATCTTTTTTACAAAGGCTTTCTCCGGTTCATCTATAAGAAATTTCAGGGTTGCCTCATAGTCGTTTTCATAATCAATTTCATAACTCACATTTGCCGCATAATAGCCTTGACTTGCATAGTGTTTTCTTATTTCATACATACTTTCTTTTATTTTCTCAATATTCAAAACCGAACCGGTTTTTACTTTTAATTTGTCTTTTAAATCGGCTGTTTTTATCTTCTTATTACCTGAAATAAAAATGGCCTTTACAGGCAGTCTTTCTATAACAACAAATGTTACTACTTTGCCTTTTTCCGTATCCTGAACATCTATCTGAACATCGTTGAAAAATCCTGTTTTATAAATGTTTTTCATATCATCTCTTATCTTATCAAGGTTATACGGCTCGTTTTCTTTGATCTTGATGCTGTTCATTATAAAGCCTGTATCAATTTTTTCATTCCCTGTTATATTGATTTTTATTATTTTTTCTGGTTCCTGTGCGCTGACAGAAAAAGAAAACAATACTGCTAATAATAATATAAATGACAGTGTCCGGAATTTAATCATATGGATATGAAAATTAACAAATATAAGGTGTTGTTGTAAAGGTAAAAAAATACATCCCTTTGCTAAGAAACGTAAAATTAATACATTTTCTATCTGTACCTCAGCACCCCTGTCTTATTGCACAGATGGGATATGGGGCATATACTGCAATGCGGGGATATGGGTTTACAAATATTTTTGCCGAATGTCACAAGAAGGGTGTTGTAAATAATCCAATATTTTTTAGGGAGCACTTTTCTTAATACTTCTTCTGTTTGATGAGGATTTTTTGTCATTACAATACCGATTCTGTTGGATATTCTGTGAACATGCGTATCAACACATATTCCAAGCTTGTTATAACCTTCTGTCATAACCAGGTTTGCAGTCTTTCTCCCTATGCCTTTTATTTTTAGTAATTCATCAATTGAATCAGGTACTTTACCGCCATAGACATCTATAATCATTTTGGATACATTTTTGAGGACAGTTGATTTGTTTTTATAAAAACCGACAGGATAAATCAGTTCCCGGAGCTTCTCAATAGGAAACGACAACATCTCTTCCGGTGTTCTTATCTCTTTGATTAGTCTGTCCATAACTTTTTCTGTAAGTTCATCTTTTGTCCTGAGGCTCAGGAGCGTGCCTACAAGCACTAAATAAGGATTTCTATTTTCTTTTTTTGAAATTTTTGTGACAACAGGCACATTATCCTTAAGGGTACTTTTAAGTACGTTTATCATTTCTTTAAATTGAAAAGGCATTAATGTTCCTTTATTTACAATCTACAGACAAGGCCATGCTTTAATACAGCAGACTGTGAAATGTAATACGTGTCGATTATCAGCCGATTATCTCTTTTACCCATTTCCCCATATGCTCGATATGAGACCCTTCCCAATATACTTTATTACAAAGCGGGCAGAATCTAAAAATGTCATTTGTGTGAAATATAAATTCAGGCACAAGACCTTCAATGTCGTCTTTTTTAACAACATTCAGCGGCGAATTGCATCTTATGCACCTTTTCACCGTTGCATTTTTATCAATATAAGGTTCAATAATATTTTTTATCTCTTTAAGCTGATCAATCGTGCTGTTTGAATTTATATAAATACAGTTACTGTATGATGATTTTTGAACCCTTCTTTTTGTGAAAAAAACCGGGGGATTATTTTCATATCTGTATCTGTCCAACATGACCGCCGATTTAATATAAATCGTATCAAAACCAAGGATTCTCAAATATTTTGCAAGCTTACCCAGCATTACATCGCACAGGAATCTCATGTCAATTTGCCTTTAATATATAAAATGTAACTTAGCCGGTTTTGTTATTGTCCGGTATACTTAACAAAACGGCGTCTGAGCCGGAATTTTAATTATCTGTTTGCCAGATTCAGGGCAACCTTTTTTGCGTTTTTAAGGATCTCATCCTCTCCCGGTACCAATCTACCCTCCATTAAAACCTTACCCATGCATATCACAGTATCAACAGCATAACCGTTTGATGCGTAAACTATATCGGAATAAAGGTTGAAATTAGGGGTAAATTCCGGCCGTGTCAGGTCTATGAGGATTATGTCAGGGCTGTTTCCGACCTTGATATCCCATTCTCCAAGAAAAAATATATCGGCAGCCACCCTGGTTGCCATATCAAAGGTTACCTTAGCGGGCATGAATGTAGTAATCCGGGTAAAAAACTTTGCAATAAGTGATGCGAACTTCATCGTTTCAATGATATCAAGGTGATTGTTGGATGCGCATCCGTCTGTTCCGAAACAGAATGGTATTCCTTCCATGAAAAAATGAGGAAAAACCCTTCCTACTGCGAGTTTCAGGTTGGATACAGGGACATGGACCAGTTTAGATTTGTTTTGTCTCAATAGCGAGCAATCCTTTTCATTCAGCAGACAGCCATGACACCCGATAAACCTGTCGGATAAAATTCCGATTTCATTAAGGAATTCAGTAGGAGAAAGTCCATACCGCTCTTTTGAAAACTCTGTTTCTTCTTTTGTTTCCGAAAGGTGCATATGGATGAGAATATTTTCCTTCTCAGAGAAGTCCCTTATCCATTCAAGGCTCTCTTTTGAAACTGTATAAATCGCGTGGGGTCCAAGGGTAAATGTCACGTAAGGCTTATATTTTTCTGATATTTCAAAAAGTTTGATATTGTGCTCGATTTGTTCCTGACCCTTTTTTGCATCGAACATATCTATGAAAACAGCACTGATGAAGCCTCTTATGCCCATATCGCATACCGCTTTTGCCGTTGCCTCCCAGTGCCAGTACATATCGTTAAAAACAGTTACGCCGTTTTTTATCATTTCCAGACAGGCAAGTTTTGAACCCCAGTAAACATCCTCTTCGGTTAATTTGGCTTCAAGGGGCCATATCTTTTCTTCAAGCCATTCTTTCAGGGGCATATCGTCGGCATAGCCCCTCATGAGCGTCATTGCCGCATGTGTGTGCCCGTTTATAAGGGAGGGCAGGGCAGCTTTATCCCTGCCGTTGATGGTCCTGTCTGCATCACGAATACATTTTTCCGATATTTCCTCGATTGTGCCGTTATTGATAAAAATATCCCTTGTATTGCCATCCAGCAAAACATCTTTGATGAGTATTTTCATGAAAAATCCTTTTCAATTATTATTTCGATCATCCCTTCGATTTCCTTCATATTGTTCTGCCAATTCCGGTTTATCTCTTCAATTGTGAGGGGTACCTTGATGATGCCATTACAGTAATTGTCAACAGAACAAAGGCTTACATAAGGGATTTCATATTCCATACACAGTGTTGCCTCTGATGCCATTGTCATCCCGACTATATCGCCGAACCGTTTAAGGAATCCTATCTCGGCCTTTGTTTCAAGCCTCGGCCCGATAGTCTGGATATAAACACCGCCGAAATGAATTTGCATCCTGAGTTTTTTACACAATGCGGCAAGATATTCTTTTATGCCTTCATGCATCTGCGGCACAATGAATTTCATATCCTTCTCAAAAAATGTTGCAATATTCCAGAGGGATATAAAATCATCAGGTATTACAAACGTGCCCGGTTTAAATTTTAATTTCAAGCTGCCCACCGAATTTACAGATAATATTTTTTTAACATCCAGTTTTTTGAAGGCCCATATATTTGCTTTGTGGTTTATCACATGAGGAGGGACAGGCGGGTTCCCATGCCTCTGGATGAATACTGTGCTCCCTCTGATTTTCGTATATATATCGCCGTAAGGCGTTTCTACTCTGTGTTCGTTCCATGATTCAAAGATAGATGAGTTTAATAAAGATGTCCCGCCGATTATTCCGTTCACGAATCAGTATTTACTATGTACCGGCTTATGAGTCAAGGAATTTCAAGTAGTATCTTCTTTAGGCTGTTTTTCTGTGTTCGGTCATCGGCATGTCTGGAACTGTTTATCTGTGGCGATATGCTTCGCCTTGTGATCCTCCAGCGCATTAACCCATATTTTCTATTAGGATAAGTATCGGTGTCTGGCTGTCCTAGGACAAACACGCTCATTACGCTCCGGCGGCTTCATTTGCTCGCGTTCGGCTTCGGAACTTTTGCGTATGCAAAAGACCAAGCTTCCTCGCCTCTCGACGGTTTGCTTAGGACAACCAGACACCTTTGCCAATGACATTTCCGGGATTAATTGCCCCTCTCCCTTGTGCCCTCCCCCTCGGAGGGGGGAGGGCGTGGGTGGGGGTGAAGTACAATCGGCGGTCTACGGCCTGCAAAGCTTGTCTGCTTTTGCCGGGTACCCGTGTGCAGCCACCTTGCCTGCATGAGATAAACTTGATTCACGGGTGGCCACGCTGCCCACTCAACCCGGATTCACATATACGATTATGTGAATCCGGGATAAAGAAGAGGGTGAGTTTCTCCATTTTCAATTCTATTTTCTACCTCCCCCAGTTTTCTCTTTGTAAAAGCTTGTATGTATTCATTCTGCGAAACAGTTTTCATTCAACTTTTGACAATATCCTTTTTCCCTCCCCCTCGGAGGGGGGAGGGTGTGGGTGAGGGTGAAACACAATTGGTGGCCTGCGGCCTGCAAAACATCCCGATAAAGGGTACAATTTGGATGGGGTGATGAGCGAACTTGTGAGATATGATAGAAGGCACGATGATATGCCGGAAGAATTTGGTAGAAACTGTTTCTACCGTTTCCGAAATCGTCGGAAAGACAGTCAGGACGCTGTATAACAAGCTATCACTTCTAAAACTGGTTCCAAAAATTCAGGGCGCAATTGCTGCCGGAACGCTTCCTGTTTCACAGGGATATCTATTCGCTGCTAACCTTGGGAGCCCCGATTTTTTTACCATGTTCGATGAAATAATGGAGATGCCTGTAACCAATGTTAAATTAGAGAAAATGCTTAACGCATACAAAAGAAGAAAACCAGAATCAACGTACCAGAAACCCATACCTATTAAAAAGAAGGTTGCCGTCTTACAAAATGCTAAATCATACTTTGAGAAAAAGACCGGGATGTACGCGAAACCGGAACTTCAGACATTCCTTGATGAACTGCGGGTTTTAGTCTCTTTCATGGAAGAACAGGTTCAGAAAGCCCCGGGACTGTAACTGTAAAAAAACAGCCTGATGAGAAGGGTAGAGAAAATGCTTTATATCTGCGAAGTGTGAGCTGCGTGGTTTCCCAGAGGCAAAGATTTCGGATTGAAATGTGCGCCTTCTACCCTTAACTGGATGATTTTTCTTCCACCTCCAAACAAGTATACGGTAATTAATTGGAAGCCGAGGATTACGAAATGAAAGAGAGTGAAGCTTTTTTATTGGTGTTCTGGTTTATAACATTATTGACCAATCTCCTTCTCTTAATCTCAAGATCTTGACCTCGGTTCTAAAAAAAAACGATAATTTTAATAGGTGTCCCTCCATTTGCCCAATCAACTCGATCTCTTCGTCAGGTCTATTCCAACAACCGCGATATCGTCTACGCCTGAGAATTTCCAAGAAATATGCCGCCAATATTCCTGAAGAGCGGCAATCAATCCTGCAAAATCAACGCGATTGTTGCTACCGGGCACGTACCAACGAGTCTTCTTGCCCCGATATACGAGCACAAAGATGCCTCGGTTTGAACGGTTGTCGCGCAGATAGTCACCACAAAGCTGGTTTTCGAGGCGCTCGAACAGTGCTGGGCCGGACCAATTATCGGCGAGCTTTAGTTCAACGGGGACGGGTCCATCGAAACCTACTCCATGGAATCTAATGTCTGGCTTTCTGGCATCGGCAAGTTCCTCTTCTTGTGGAATCGAATACCGCCTGAATGCTTTTTCGCGCAGCTCCCGCCCAATGTACCTGCGCATGTTGGTTTCTTGCGTAACGGTTCGCAAAATGCCTGCGACGCTACTGTCACCATGTTCCAAGTCGTCCTTGAGATCGAGGAGCCGCAGGATTGCAAGTTCAGCCAATTCCCTGTGATTGCTGGGTGTACGTTCCAGCTTCTCATGAAAATCTCTAACCTGAGAAGGCGACCAAGGTTCAATATCGCCGTCCTGTTCGGCCTTTGTTTTTGCATGAAGCAAAATCCATGGTCGAGACGCTTCTTCAGGATGCAACTTGGCGATGTCCATCAGCGCCAAAAATGACTCCTTACCAGGAATCTGTTTCAGCAATTGAAACAAGCTATCCCGCGCATCCTGCGCGTCGTCACGCAAACCTGGCGAATAGGCATCCGTTCCGGCACGGTTGATGTCTTCTTTGCGCCGGATGTGTTCGTGCATCAGCAGGTAGAGTGACTTCAGGTACTCCGGCTTCTTGAACAATTCCCGCACGGCAGCCTCATCACCTCTGCGGCCTACCCAAAGATGAGTTACGAAAGTCATCGCAAACAACGTTCGCTCCTTTCGGTCAGCTATCCTTCCAATTCGGGGCCCAAGAGAAGCAATTGCTAATTCGGGAGCAACGCCAGTCCACACGGCAAACCAACGAGCCAAATGATCCAGCTTCTTTAAAGTGCAACACTTTCGGTACGCTAACTCTTCGATCAGGTCATCCGGTAAGGTTGATCCCTGAATAATCTTAAGCAGCTTGTCCAAGTTGGACAGGTTCTTTGGCTCCTTTGTCTTAAGGAGTTCGTAGATGCTGGGTGCAATTTGGCCCCAAGACCACTGGCCCGACCAGCTCAAGTCGCTCATAACATAGTGTGTTTCTATCTCTGGCTTCTCTATCGACAACTCGTACCGGACTTCTCGCATAAGAAAGTTGCATACAATCTTTGGGTACGTCTCGAAAAGCTTAGGAAACCAAGTAGGGAACCCGTTAAGTTCAAAGGACGCATATCTGCATGCGCGTTCGACTTCAGCAGTATTTAGATTCTTCGGCCAGTCTTTGGTTTCATTTGTCTCGAT
>Ga0351912_1023_pt1 | contig 51964 bp, 50 predicted proteins | sample TotcelHT113001M3_FD_206863 | JGI IMG/M metagenome (GOLD analysis project Ga0351912, IMG submission 206863) | Enriched cells from coal bed in the Powder River Basin, Montana, United States - Total cells T11 rep1 HSBNCT.T11.300.1.M3 ...
TCTTTCAGGGTGGAAGAATTCCGGGTTCCCTTGATGAAAGGGATCATCCAGGGACCAAAAGAACCTGTTATCAATGCCGGGGAGATGGATGTCGACATTTCGGTGAGTTACCTGTCAGGCGGCAGTGCTTCAAACCTGCCCGTTAAGGTAAGAACCGATGTTCAGGCAAAATCCTTGTCTTTTGAAGAGTTTGAAGGGTTTGATTTTTCAGGCGGACGTGTAAAAACCGGTATTGTAAAATCCGATATCTATGGGGATGAAGGGGAAACGGAAGATAACGGGGAAAAGAGTGGGGAGAAAAAACTTCAGACCATGGAACTCACCCTTGATAAGGCAGGCACGGCAAGGGCAAAAGTTTCAAAGCTTCCTTTGTCCGATGCCCCGAAGGATGCACTTATAGAGCTTGAATATATAGACCCCAATGGAGAAGTACAAACAGTTTCTTCGAGAATCCCCGTCTATCCGTCAAAATTGCTTGTGGGTATAAATGCCCTGAGTCAGAATGCATCAATAGACACACTCAAATATAGTGTTGCCGTAGTTGATATCAAAGGCAAGCCTGTGCCTGACACCGAGGTTAAGGTGAATGTCTATCAGAAGAAGACCTATTCACACAGAAGGCGTATTGCAGGCGGATTTTATGCCTATGATAATACTGTTGAGACAAAATTAGCCGGTCAGCACTGTCAGGGAATAACGGATAAAAAAGGTTTTCTGACGTGTGAAGGAAAACCGCCTGTGACAGGTGAGGCTGTGCTTCAGGCAGAAGTTGTCGATGACCGGGGCAACCATTCCGTTTCAAACCAGTACATATGGATTCCCGGGAAGGACGACCAATGGTCCGAGGCAAGAAACGACGACCGTATTGATCTGATACCTGAAAAACGCCGGTATGAACCTGGTGAGAACGCAAGGTTTCAGGTGAAACTGCCCTTCAGAGAGGCAACCGCCCTGATAACAGTTGAACGGGAAGGGGTAATGGACGCATACATAAAAAAACTGACCCGCAATAATCCTTTTATTGAAATCCCTATAAAAGACAATTACGCGCCGAACATTTTTGTGTCGGCTCTGCTGGTAAAAGGAAGATCGCCGGATGCAAAACCGACAGCTTTTTTTGATCCTGGAAAACCTGCTTACAAACTTGGTATATCCGAGATAAAAGTCGGATGGGCGCCCCATGAGTTGAAGGTAAAGGTTTCGACGGATAAGAAGGTTTACAATATCCGCGAGCAGGTGGAAGTAAAAATAAAGACAGCAACTGCATCCGGACAAAAACCCCCGAAAGGCAGCGAAGTGGCTGTTGCTGTTGTAGACGAGGGATTGCTCGAGCTAAAGCCCAATCAAAGCTGGAAACTGCTTGAAGCAATGATGCGGAAAAAGGGTTATGAGGTAAAAACATCAACTGCCCAGATGATGGTAGTAGGAAAGAGACATTTTGGCCGCAAGGCTCTTCCTCACGGCGGAGGAGGAGGAAGGCAGATTACAAGAGAATTCTTTGACACACTGGTTTACTGGAAGGTCGCGGTCATCCTGGATGAAAACGGTGAGGCATCATTAAAATTTCCTCTTAATGATTCGCTGACATCTTTCAGGGTTGTGGCAGTTGCCAGTAGCAGCAGTGTTTTCGGCACAGGTGAAACAAGCATAAGGACAACGCAGGATCTGATGATGCTCTCCGGCCTTCCATTGCTCGTAAGGGAGGGTGACAGATTCACAGCAGGTTTTACCATACGGAATACCTCCCAAAGGGATATGAAGATTGAAGCAAGATTGGTTGTAAAGGACCTGAACGGAAAAAAAGAGATGGAACCGGCAACGCATGCAATTCCGGCAGGGGAGGCAAAAGAGATTGGTTGGGAAATCCTTGTGCCTGTCAATAAAAACTCCAACGGGCAACCCCGGAATATTGTTTATGAGGCATCAGCAAAAGAGGTGGATGGAAAGGCCGCGGACATCTTCAAAATTTCCCAGAAGGTAATAGAGGCCGTGAAGGTAAGAACATTTCAGGCCACTCTTTCACAAATAGAGGCTCCGCTTAGTATAACAATGGAAAAGCCTGATGATGCCATACCGGGCAGGGGCGGAATAGATGTTCTCCTTAAGCCAGGGCTTTCCGGGGGGCTGACAGGTGTCAATGAGTATATGGGCAATTACCCTTACACTTGTCTTGAACAGAAGCTTTCCAAGTCTGTGGCGCTGCGCAACAAAGATATGTGGAAGACGCTCATGGCCGAATTACCTTCATACCTTGACCAGGACGGCCTTGCAAAATATTTTCCAGTTATGAGGCTGGGAAGCGATGTCCTCACGTCTTATCTGCTTTCAGTAAGCAAGGAAGCCGGTTATGATATCCCCGGCGATATTAAGGGCAGGATGCTTAAGGGATTGATAGGGTTTATCGAAGGCAAGGTAATCAGATATTCAAGCTTGCCCACAGCAGACCTCTCTATCAGAAAAATGGCAGCCCTGGAAGCTCTTTCAAAATACAACGAGGCTCAACCGGGACTTTTGGGCTCTATTGCCGTAGAGGCAAACCTCTGGCCGACTTCGGCCTTACTGGACTGGATGAATGTCCTCATGAGAGTAAAGGATATCCCTGACCAGACAAAGAAACTGAATGAGGCAGAGCATATATTGCGTTCAAGGCTGAATCTCCAGGGAACTGTCATGGGACTTTCCACGGAAAGAACCGATAATCTGTGGTGGCTTATGGCAACACCGGATACTAACGCGGTGAAGACACTGCTTACAACCATTAAATTAGGCAGCTGGAAAAAAGACAATCCTCGCATTGCGCAAGGCGTACTGGGAAGGATGAAAAAAGGACATTGGGATACGACAATTGCAAATGCCTGGGGCGTGCTTGCCGTAGAGGAATTCTCGAATATATTCGAATCTATCCCCGTAGCGGGAGTTACTTCTTTAAGTATGGGTACAAAAACAGAATCTGTTGACTGGGCAAAAAATCCGAAAGGCATGGATATATCATTCTCCTGGCCTGAAAATAAAGAACAACTGAATATTGCCCACAACGGCAACGGCAGCCCCTGGGCTACAATCCGGAGCCGTGCCGCAATACCCCTGAAGGAACCGTTCTCCAGCGGTTTTAAGATTAAAAAAACGCTCATTCCAATTGAGCAGAAGGAGAAGGGGCAATTGAACAAAGGCGATACGCTGAGGATCCGTCTTGAACTGGAATCCCAGGCTGACATGACCTGGGTGGTAATAAACGATCCTGTGCCGGCAGGCTCCATGATCCTCGGGGGCGGACTCGGTAGGGACTCAGCGTTGTTAAGCGGCAGCGAGACTGAGCGCGGCTGGGCATGGGAAACATACCGGGAGCGATCCTTTGAAGCCCTGAGGGTCTATTATGAATATGTTCCCAGAGGGAAATGGACCGTGGAGTATACCCTGAGATTGAATAACAGCGGTACCTTCTTCTTGCCGGAAACAAGGGTCGAAGCGCTCTATTCGCCGGAGATGTTCGGGGAAATACCGAATAAGAAGATGGAGGTAAAATAAACTCCGTGAAAACGGTAAAATGGACAGGAATAGTTCTGTCAATTATACTTTTAATACTTATATTGTCACAGTTATTTTCCGCTTCCGCCGGCAGCAAAAGTCCTCCGTCTTTTGAAAAGGTAAGAGATGCCTATAAAAAGTCTGATATGCTGCTTTTGGACAGGCACGGAGAAGTGATTCATGAACTGAGGGTTGACAAAAACGGCAGGCGTCTTGAATGGACAAGCCTTAAGGATGTGTCACCGGCTTTCATTAAAGCAGTGATTCAGGCTGAAGACAAGCGGTTTTTCAGTCATCACGGCACTGACTGGTATTCCCTGGCTGCCTCTGCCTTTCAAAATATCACATCAAAAAAGCTGAGGGGTGCAAGTACCATCACTATGCAGGTAGCATCCTCTCTCGACAAAAAGCTCAAGCCTAAAGGCTCAAGGAGGGGACTGGTGCAGAAATGGCAGCAGATCGTTGCAGGTCTTGCACTGGAGAAAGCCTGGCATAAGGAGGAAATTCTTGAGGCATATATAAACCTGATTTCTTACCGGGGTGAACTGCAGGGCATCTCCGCGGCATCAAGGGGACTTTTCGGCAAAGAACCCAGCGGTCTTGATGAGGCAGAATCTTTTTTGCTTGCTTCGCTTATCACCTCTCCCAATGCATCTGTAAATATGATCATCAGAAGGGCATGTTTTTTCGGCAACACAACACATCTGCCAAAAATAACTGAACGTATAAAAACCTTAGCCGTGGAAAAGCTCGGGTCGCCATATTATGTGAGACCTGCCGCTGCTTTTGCACCTCATGCAGCACACATGCTCCTGAAAGACGGCCGGACAAATGCATTCTCCACCATTGACGGCAAGCTCCAAAGATTCGCCTGTGAGATGCTGAACCATTATCTCACGCTCCTCAAGGGCAGTAACGTTTCAGACGGCGCGATACTGGTTGCCGACAATAAAACAGGTGAAATATTTGCCTATGTGGGCAACAGCGGTTCATCCTCAAGCGCGCCATGGGTGGACGGGATTAAGGCAAGGAGACAGGCCGGTTCAACACTCAAACCATTCTTATATGGACTTGCCATAGAGAGAGGTCTTCTTACCACAGCCTCTATTCTCGAAGATTCACCGCTCCACGTTACAACCTCTACAGGTCTTTATGTACCCCGGAACTATGACAATATATTCAGGGGGCCTGTGAGTGCAAGGACAGCCCTGTCCGCATCGATTAACATCCCTGCTGTAAGAACATTACTGCTTGTCGGCCTGAATCCTTTTTTTGAAAGACTTAAAAATCTCGGTTTTGAGAGCCTTACAGAAGAAGCGGAATACTATGGCTATTCCATAGCCCTGGGTTCAGCCGATATTACCCTTTACGAACTGGTGAATGCATACAGGACACTGGCCGACAAGGGAAGATGGACCAATCTAAGACTCAGTCCGGATGACAAAATCCAAAGACCAATACAGGTGCTCGATAAAAACGCCGCATTCATTGTCTCCCATATCCTCTCTGACAGGGAGGCCAGGAGTACCACATTCGGTCTTGAAAACCCTTTATCCACAAGGTTCTGGACAGCTGTAAAGACAGGGACAAGTAAAGATATGCGGGACAACTGGTGCGTCGGATATTCCGGAAGATATACCGTAGGCGTCTGGGTAGGCAATTTTTCCGGTGAACCGATGAGAGATGTAAGCGGTATATCAGGAGCTGCCCCTGTATGGCTTGAAATTATGAATTATCTTCATACAGCCCTTCCTTCGAACCCTCCTAAGCCGCCAAAAGGTGTTGTGTTTACAAATGTCTCCTTTCATCATGACATGGAGACATCACGGGAAGACTGTTTTATAGAAGGTACGGAACCTCTTTTGGAAGTCCGGCTGAATACATCCCAACAGAAGCCTCATATCATCTATCCGGCAGATGAAACTCTTATAAGCATCGACCCTGAGATCCCCGACGAGCTTCAACGGGTTCCCTTTAAATTTCAACCGTCAACCCGGGAATATGAGTGGGTATTGAACAACAAAAAGACCGGTGTATCCAGTCCGCTCTTTTTGTGGAAGCCTGAACGGGGCAGATATGAATTGTCGATTGTCGATAAACAAAACTATGTCCTTGATTCAGTGGGTTTTGTAGTGAGGTAGGGGCTTATGGCAGATCAGCGGGTTATGTTATTGACTAATGTATTGCAAAAGTGATATTGCTATATCCTGAAGTTTGGCACATGCCCGTATGAATCTATTCCTGGAGGATGAAGCATATGTTTGGCCTTGGAATGCCGGAACTTATTATGATAATGGTAATAGCCCTGATCGTTTTCGGGGCTGGCAGACTGCCCGAAGTCGGGGGTGCTATCGGCAAGGGTATAAAGAATTTTAAAAAATCAATTAAAGAGCCTGATGAAACAGACGCTGCTGCAAGAAATGAAAGAGACGGTAAAACACCTCCTCCAAAAACATAACATTCCCCTTCTATGTTAATTCTGAACGGCTTTGAACATTCATCGATAGAAAAAGCAGTTGAAATACTGAAAAAAGGCGATGTAGTTGCCTTTCCCACAGAGACCGTATACGGCCTCGGTGCTGACGCTCTCAGCCCTTATGCTGTCGCGAAGATTTTTGAAACTAAAAAAAGACCGAGATTTGACCCGCTCATTGTCCACATCGGAGACAGGGATTGGATATCCGCAATTGGGGATTATGTTCCCCCTGAAGCCGAAAAACTTATTGACAGATTCTGGCCGGGGCCCCTTACCCTGATACTTAAAAAAAAGGATGCCATACCGGATATCGTCACTGCCGGTCTCTCTACGGTGGCCATCCGCATGCCTTCTCATCCTGTGGCGCTGGAGCTTATAAGGGGTTTCAACGGCCCCATAGCTGCGCCAAGCGCCAACCCTTTCGGCTACATAAGCCCCACCAGCGCACAACACGTTGCAAAGATGCTCGGGGAGGATGTTCCGCTGATACTGGATGGAGGAAGCAGCAACTACGGAATTGAATCAACAATAGTATCCTTCAACGAAGGCAGAACTTATCTGCACAGACACGGCGCTATCAGCTTTGAAGAACTTTCTGCAACAGTTGGATTTGTTTATGAAAAAGAGAAGAACAATACCTGTGAAGCACCGGGTCAACTGCCCTATCATTATGCGCCAATAAAACCGTTGAAAATTATTCATGCGATTGACGAGATAAATGATATTCGGTCATCTTTTCTCGCCTTCAGGGAACCATCCGAAACACCGATCTCAAAATATGTTAAAGTTTTATCAAGCCTTGGCGACATGAGGGAGGCTGCTGCGAATTTTTTTTCCTACCTTATAGAATTGGATTGTGATGATGTTGATATTATTTATGCTGAGAACATACCTGAGATGGGTCTCGGGAAAGCTATGATGGAAAGGCTTATGAAAGCATCAAAAAAATATAGGTACATAACCCATTGATAATTTAAGTAATCCATGATAACTTATTTTTATGAAAAAGCTCATATCGAAGTATACATTTTTTGGGATAATGGCTGATAATATTAGGTTTTTAATTTGCTCAGTCCGTAGGCAATTTAATTTAATTGTTTTTAATAACAGCATGTTAAGGCCGATATCCTGCTATTTATTAACAACATTTCCACAAAAATTGTGGAAAACCTGCAAAAACCCTGTTTGTTTAAGCATATGCATAATTTTGCTCTGCATACCGATATTGTTTTCCTGCAGTTCATCCAAATCAGCCAAAAAGATAAGCCCGACCATGGAAAACGCCGTGATCTCGATGAGCGAGGACGAAGTGAGGAAAAAGCTTGGCGAACCCGATATTGTAAGTAAGACGCCTGAGAATAATATCATATGGACATACAGACCAAAATGGAAGATTATGCCGGATAATAAAGATACAATTTATGTTGAGTTTGAAAACGGCAAGGTTACAAAAATTGTTAAAGCAAGGTGAAATATGATATGTGAAAAATGTGCCGGAGATATTGAAACCATATTATGCGGGAACTGCAACAAAGAGATTCTGAAGCTCGGTTCATACTGTTATATCTGCGGAAATAAATTTGAAAAAGAGGGGAGAGAAGCAGAGGAATCGGACATTGATCTTGAGCACAGAATACTGTGCAGCGATGGTACATGCATAGGCACTGTTGAAAACGGGTTTTGCAGGCTGTGCGGAAAACCGTACATACCGGAAGTTTGAAAAAGTTTCAGGCATATAATCGTATTAAAATATAAAATTAAAGCTTCCAAACCTTTTGTATGAAAATAATATTGAACAATTTTTAAACAAGATTTCAGGATAGGCATTCCTGAACAGATTTTTCTTATTTACTATTTTAATCACAGGATAAAAAATGGGTTTTTTTGACAAGATAAAGAACGGTTTAACAAAAACAAGGGATCAATTAATCACTAAGATTGAATGGGCTGTAAAGGGAAAGCCCATAGATGAGGACTCCTTCGACGAATTTGAAGAGGCGCTGCTCCTTTCGGATGCAGGCGTTGAAACAACAGCTTTTCTTGTAAACGCACTTAAAGAACGGTGGAAAAGGGGGCAGATTAAGACATCCGATGACATCAAACAGTGTATGATAGAGGAGACTGAAGTTCTTCTTAAACCGGTGGAAGCAACTGTTGTCATGGACACCCACAGGCCTTTTATAATACTTGCTCTCGGTGTAAACGGGGTCGGTAAAACAACGACGATAGCAAAGATTGCAAAGTTATATAGCGAATCCGGGAAAAAAGTCCTCTTCGGGGCCTGTGATACTTTCAGGGCAGCGGCAGTGGAGCAGCTTGAGGTATGGGCACAAAGGCTCGGCATTGAGGTGGTTAAGCATAAAGAAGGTTCTGATCCTGCGGCAGTGGCTTTTGATGCCACAAAAGCAGCAACAGCAAGGGGTGCTGATATATTAATGCTTGATACAGCGGGCAGACTCCATACAAAAGTAAATCTTATGGAGGAAATGAAAAAGATTAAACGGATAGTAAGTAAAGAAATTGACGGGGCGCCTCACGAAACACTTCTTGTTGTTGACGCTACCAACGGACAGAATGCCATAGCCCAGGCGAAGTCATTCAACGAAGCGCTCGGCGTAACGGGCATAGTAATAACAAAGCTCGACGGTACTGCAAAAGGTGGATTCATACTGCCTATTGCCCATAAGCTAAAGATACCGATACGCTTTGTCGGTGTAGGTGAAAAGTTCGACGACCTCATTCCTTTCAATGCAAGGGATTTCGCAAAGGCCCTTTTCGAGTAGTCATACCCCTATATCTTCCCAGTGCAAGCTGGGTTTTCAGGAAACAATCAAACAATATACAATATCAATTATTACAAAAAAAGCTATTAGGATATTTATTTACAAATAACAGCACCACAGAGGTTAATATCCCTGACCTTCTCTGTGCTCCGCTCCCGACCATACCTATTATAAGCTCGCTCACTTGAGGAACCCTGTATCTTAACAATCGGTTTTGATTATTTTATGGCTCATACTGTTGTATTACCTGCAGTCAGGGTATCCTCATCCCTTAAAGGGAACGTATCCGCTTCGCTTAAGTATGGTAGAACCCGGTCGCTATGCAATGTCCACTTCAGGGACATCAACCTCTTTTAAAAAGGTGTCGTGTTATCCTTTAAGAGAACCGTCGCGAAACGAGAAAACTTGGTCTTTGTTGCTCATGTACTTCCTTCGCGATTGAAACGTAGCATAAGCAAAAGGTAAGTTGAGCGCGAGCGAAGGTCAACGCCGGAGCGTAATGAGCGTGTTTTCGAAGGATATTCCGGCACCAATGGTTAGAATTTGGATTGATATAAATAAATGCAACTTATTAAGAAAGAACCTGTTACAGACACTTCAAAGGAGTAAATGTTGCAAAGTCTAAAAACGGAAAAGATTAAGATTATGTTCCAAAGAAAATAAATAACTTTTGAAATAAATGTATTATTGATATGAAGAAATTAACAAAGATAAACTTTCACAACCAGGGCAGACGGGGGTTCGATTCAAAAGTTTACTCAATGGCTAAATGCAGCCTTACAGCCTTTTCTGTTTCCTCAATCCTCTCTTCAGAAGGTGCGCTTATAAATCTCTACGAAACTGCTCCTAAGGTCTGCCTCCAACTGCAATATCAGCCATCCTGTCCAGTAAAAGGTATTTTTTCGCTGCTCTGTCCACATCTTCTTTCTTTATCGCCTCAATGTGTTTCGGCCATGTCTTGAAATAACCCGGGCCTAATCCATATATCGTATCAAGGCACATGCTCGTAGCTTTAGCGCTGTTTGCCTGCATACGTATATAGTGCGTCCCGATGAGATAACTTTTCGCGTCCTCAACCTCTTTTTCAGTGAACCCTTCTTTTACAATCCTTTCTATTTCTGCTTTCACTATCTTCTTTACTTCTTCTGTCAGTTTTTTGTCTGTCCCGATATATATGCCCATCCCGCCAGCTTCAAAAGCCATCTGGTTGAAAAATGTCAGTGCATAGGCATAGGGCTTTTCTTCTCTCAATATCTTGTGTATCCTGCCCCCCATCCCGGACAGAATTGAATCCATTACCTCTATGGCATACCTGTCTTCATTGCCTACACCCGGACCTAAAAAACCGAAAACAAGATGTGTCTGCATTATCTCTTTATCTATATGCTGTGTGCTTTTATTTATTGCCGGAACAGGTTTATTCTGGAGGATACTGGCCTCCCCTGACCAGTCCGAAAACATCTTTCGAAAAAGATCCTCTACTTTTTTCTCATCAACATCGCCCGATATGGCCAGCACAGCATTTGAAGGTGTAATGAATTTTTTGTAAACCTTTTCAAGTTCAGAAAGCTTTAACGATTCTATATCGGATTCCACACCTACGGGGTCTTTACTGTATGGGTGCCCTTTAAACAGAATTTCGTTAAAGCGCATGAACGTGTAACCTACCGGATCGTCATCCCTCTGCCTGATCTCGGAAAAAACTTCTTCCTTGACCTTTTTTAGCTCTTCTTTCTTTAAATTTGTTGAAGTAAGCAGATCTTTGAGAAGACCGAAAACTTCCTCAATATCCTTGCTGAGGAACCTTCCGGACAGCCCAAAGGTATTTTTTCCGCTGAAAGCGGATACATTGCCGGCAAGAAAATCAATCTCTTGTGCGATTTTTGCTGCATTTTTGTCTTTCGTGCCTTTTAACAGCATTTTGGAGAGGACATTAAATATACCGTTCTCCCCGGGAGCTTCTTCTTTCACTCCTCCGATAAAACCGATTCGGAAGGCAAAGGTCGGCGATGCCGGTTCTTTGTTTACGACACATTTTAACCCGTTTTTCAGCTTAAACGTATAGGGGTTTGATGGACTTTTCGGCAGCATTGCAACAATGGCTTTATGTTTCCCAATAATATACTTATCCATCATCTTGATTATATCGTCTCTGCCAACCCGGTCTACTTTTGCCAGAAAATTGTCAACAAAGTGCGGGTCGCCCGTTAATGTCTGAAAATTACCGATTTGCCTTGCCTTTCCCTGGACCGTCTCAATTGAGTAAACATACGATGCCTTGATTATGTTTTTCGCTTTTTGTATTTCCAATGGCGTTGGGCCTTCTTTGCGCAGCCTTGAAACCTCTTTCTCTATCTCTGAGGTTATCAGGCGATAATCTTTGCCTTTAAAAGTTGCGAAAAAAATAAACAGCCCTTCTTCCCTGGGGGTGAAGAGATAGGTAGAGCTATCGGTAACAATACCTTTTTTGTTCTTTAGCTGTTTTTGAAGACGGGAACTCTCGCCCTCACCTAAAATTGTTCCCAGAACCTCCAGCGCCGGCATGTCTTCATGCGTTATCGCGGGGATATCGTAGGAGAAGGCGAGATAACTTTCCCTTATATCTTTTTCAATGAGTTTTTCCCTGTTTCCGGTTCCTTTATCGCCTTCGATATTTTCAAAGGCTGCTATATTTTTACCGCCCCTTTCTGCAACATGTTTTTTTATCATTCCGGCAGCCTCTGCTTCTTCGAAATCACCGGTTATGACAATTACCATATTGTCAGGTACATAATGTGTTTTAAAATACTGCTGTATATCCTCCCTGCTTATGGCTTTAACAGTCTTTTCGTATCCTATGACAGGCCTTCCGTAAAGATTGCCCCCATAGCTCAGGGAAAATAATTCTTTAAAAAGTTTTCGCTGAGGGTCGTCCTCTCCCATCTTAATCTCTTCCAGGATAACCTTTTTCTCTTTTGCAAGTTCCTCTGCAGGAAAGGCGGGGTTCGTCACAGCATCGACAAGTATCGCAAAACCTTCTTTAAAGGCATTTTTGGGCACCACGATATGATAGACGGTATTATCGTGAGAAGTGAATGCATTTATATTACCTCCCAATGATTCTATTCTGGCGGCCATTTCATTGGATTTAACCTTTTCCGTGCCTTTAAAGATAAGATGTTCAATAAAATGTGTGATACCTGCAATTTTTTGTTCTTCATATCTGCTGCCTGTTTTCACCCAGACCTGAACTGCCACTACACCCGTGCCTTTACGCTGTTCAAGGATATACTGCAAACCGTTATCCAAAGAAAATATGTTCATCGATTGTACCGTCCTGCCAAAGAGTAGTATACAGCCAAAAATGCAAGCAAAGAAGACGGCCTTTCGCAAAATAAAAAAAAGGCCCTTAAAGGGCCTTTCTCCCTTCATTGAAGGCTTTGATATTAAGATCATGGAGCTTTTCTTTTAGTAACCCTTTAATTGCCTTTACCCATGCCGCTTCCTTTATTTCAGGAAAAAATTTGGAGAAGGCGCCGACAAGAACCACATTCGCAGCCTGTACATTCCCGAGTCTGCCTGCAATCTCCTGTCCATTTATTACCTGAACATTTTCTTTAAAGTATTTCTTAAATACTTCTTCAACACCAACAGGATACTTTGCCGCTCCAAGATTGACCGCCGGCGGAAAAACCTCCTGTTTATTGATTATAATTTTTCCGTCCTCCTTAACCCAGTTTATATATCTGAGCGCTTCAAGGAGTTCGAAGGAGAGAAGAAAATCTACATCTCCATATTTAATTAGAGGTGAATACACTTTTTTCCCGAATCTGAAGTGGGTTGTAACATCTCCGCCCCGCTGCGCCATACCGTGGACTTCGCTCTTCTTTACATCGTAGCCGGCGTTAAGAAACACCTCGGTGAGTATATTGCTCGCGAGAATCGTGCCCTGGCCGCCTACACCTGAAAGAAATATATTCGTAACTTTATCTTTATTTTTCATCATCCACCCCCTCACATTTTACCAGGAACAATGGCTTTGTATTTACAGATTTGAGTACAGAGATCACAGCCTACGCAGACTCCCTTATCAATGAAGACAGTGCCTTTTCTCTTATGGCCGTCTTTCGTCGTTCCTGCCTTTTCTCTCCAACTGATTGCGGGGCATCCTATCTCAAGACACATTTTACAGCCCCTGCAGTTGTCTTCGTTAATTACAAAGAAGGGGTTTTTGAATTTTCTGTTCGCGCGCTTAAGCATAATACAGGGGCTGTTTACAGTGATGATTACTGAGGGCTCGTCCTTTCCCAGCTCTTCCTTTATTATTTTCATGGTCTCTTCTACTTTGTAAGGATCAACCTTTTTTATGCTTTTTACGCCCAGAACCTTTGCAAGTTCTACATAATCGACCATATTGGCAGGTTCCTGCCTTACCGTAAAGCCTGTGCCGGCATGTTCCTGATGGCCTGTCATACCTGTTATCCTGTTATCAAGGATGATGGTAGTAGAATTTCCTTTATTATATACAGCACCCATAAGAGGTGTTATCCCGCTGTGCAGGAAGGTGGAGTCACCGAGGACTGCGCAAATCTTGCCAAGCCCTCCTTTTCCGAATACCTTCATTGCACCGTGGGCCTCTCCAACACCTGCACCCATACATACGGTAGTGTGAAGTGCCTGAAGCGGAGGAGCTGCTGCAAGGGTATAACAACCAATGTCACCAAATACAAAGGTGCCGAGCTTCTTCAATGAATAAAACAGTGCCCTGTGTGAGCAGCCTGCACATAGATTTGGCGGTCTTCTTGGCAGGTCTTCCGGTTTTACCCTGATTTTCGGAGCTTTGTACTTTTTCCCTTTCAAAGACTGTTCAACAATCTCCGGGGAAAGTTCGTACATATTAGGTATCAGATCCTTTCCGTGAAATACCTTATAACCCATGGCTTTTATCTCTGTTTCAAAGAACGGATCAAGTTCTTCCACAATGATAACCTTCTTTACCTTCTTATAAAATTCTGCAATCATCTTTTTCGGAAGCGGCCATACCATACCAAGTTTCAGAAAAGAGTATTCCGGAAAGACCTCTTTTGCATAGAGGTAGCTTACACCGCTCGCAATAATGCCCACACCCGGATCGTTAATCTCCATCCTGTTATACATAAATCCATCCGCATAGGCCTCAAGTTTTCTCATTCTTTCTTCAATAAATTTACGTCTGACACGGACATTCGCCGGCACCATGACATATTTAGGTGCATCCTTGGGGTCAAGTCCTATCGGAATCTTGGATTCTTTCCTGCCTTCAAGCACAACAGGAGAATCGGAATGCGATACCCTTGTTTCACCACGCAGCAGTATAGGCGTATCAAATTGTTCACTGATATCAAAAGCAATTTTTGTAAAATCTTTACATTCCTGAGCATCACCGGGCTCCAGCATGGGAACCTTTGCGAATCTTGCCCAGTTACGGCTGTCCTGCTCGTTCTGTGAGCTGTGGACATTCGGATCATCCGCTACAACAATCATCAAACCGCCTTTAATGCCTGTGTAGGCAAGGGTCATAAAAGGGTCCGAGGCAACGTTCATACCGACATGCTTCATTGAAGCCATGGATCTTGCACCTGCTATCGATGCTCCGCTCACAACTTCGAGCGCTACCTTCTCATTGGGAGACCATTCGGCATAAATATCGGGATAATTGTCGGCAACCTCCTGTAATATTTCACTACTCGGTGTTCCTGGATATGCAGCAGCGAACGTTACGCCTGCTTCCCAGGCGCCTCTTGCTATCGCACTGTTTCCTTGCAGCACTTTTACCTCTTTTTTCATATTGCCCCCATCTGGCTTTTCAGCCTAATAAATTTGGATTGCAGTAACTTTTCACCTCCTTTATGATTTTTTTATATCAGCATTTTTTAGCGTTTAATGACAATTTCATCTATTATTTTCAACAGAAAATACGGCTTTTGTCAAGAATATAACGCAAATCCAAGTTTAATTTTTGTATACGGAAAATTAGACCAAATGTTTTTAACAAATTACCATGGCAGGTTTGCCCGCATAAACTACGATATCTTAAATACCGGGATGAGAGGCAAGAAATTTCACGATTTCGTTTGTTCCTTCCAAACCCTCATTAAGTGCTTCAACAGATATCCTTTCGTTCTTGCCGTGCATCCTGAGGAACTCATCGTTTGTGAATGTTGCCGGAAAAAAACCATACGATAAAATTCCAAGGTTTCTAAAGTAACGCAAATCTGAAGCGCCGGTCATTAAAAATGGAAGGACAGGAATGGGGCCTTTCAACTTTTTTATAATCTGCCGCATACCATTGAAATAGCCGTTATTGTATCCTGACGGGACCGATTTGCTCGTCCCGGATCCGATCTGTTCGATCTCAACATTATCTCCGCACAGTTTCCTGATTTTCTTAAAAAACATCTCATGACTTTCTGTCGGCAGGAGCCTTGCATCAAAATATGCTTGAGACGTTGCCGGGATTACATTAACCTTATCGCCGCCTTTCAGTACTGTAAGGGTAACCGTATTCCTTAATAATGCATTATACGAGGGGTTATTTTCCAGAAAACTTCTGAAATGTTTATTCTTCAGCGTCTCTTTTAGGCTGGTATAAGTAAAGCCCTCTCCTTTTTTGCCCTTTAAAATACCGTTCATATATGTATTTACAATGTTGGTTGGTTTAAAAGGCCAGTCATGTGTTAATATAGCCTTTGCTGCATTTATAATCTTTTCATTTGCATTATTTTTGTGCGGTTTAGACCCATGGCCACCCATTCCGACAGCCTTCAGCATAAACTGGCTCAATTGTTTCTCATCTACAGAAATCTGGGCATGATGAAAGCCGTCCTCATTTATAATACATCCGCCTTCACTTAAAACAAAAGAGGCATCGCGAAGTTCTCTGACCTGATTCAGCATAAATTCCAATCCGTTCTTCCCACCTACTTCCTCATCGCAGGTAGCAAGAAAAATTATGTCCCTTTCAGGCACAATCCCTTCTTTGTATAAATTGATGAATGAAAGGAGTTGGCATATAATCTGTCCTTTCATGTCAATTGCACCTCTGCCGTATATGAATCCATCCTTCAAATCTCCGCCGAAGGGGTTTACATCCCACTCTTCGGCGCTTGCCGGCACAACATCAACATGGCCAAGAAGTATGACAGGTTTACCTCTCTTTCTTCCCTCAATACGTGAAATGATATTTGCCCTTTTTGGAACAGATAAATAAATTTCTGTGCTTAAACCCTCTTTTTGAAGGATGTTCTCAAGGAACAGAATGGCTTTTTCCTCATTTCCCGGGGGATTTGTGGTGTCAATCCTTATAAACTCTCTTAACATTTCTGTTGCAATATCAATATTAATCATAATAAATCCTGTTTTTTCCTGTTTTTTTTGCTTTGTACATATTTTCATCGGCAAGTTTTATGAATTTTTTTACTTCTATTCCATGAGAAAAAGGTGCAATGCCACCGCTGACCGATATTTTCATGCTTTTATCTTCGTAAACAAAACTCTCATTTTCAATATCTTTTATTAAACGTTCACACACCTTAACTCCCTGTTCCAAAAATGTTTCCGGCAGTATTACAAGAAACTCATCCCCGCCATATCTCCCAACAACATCAATAATTCTCAAACCATTCTTCAATATCTCCGCAACCCTTTTCAATGTGTAATCTCCCGCAAGATGTCCGTATGTATCATTAACTTTTTTAAAATCATCTATGTCAAATAGTGCAATTGTAAGTTGGGAGCCGTATCTTGTTGATCTTACAATCTCCTCCTCCAGCGTTTTAATAATATAAGCATGGTTGTAAACACCTGTAAGACCGTCATGCATTGAAAGGGCTTTTATCTCACTAAAAAGTCTTATCTTTTCGAGGGTCAAGGAAATGTGGGAACAGAACCTGTTGAATATGACCTGTTCATCCAAGGTAAAAGGGGAAGCCCTGAACAGCGCTGCATAGCCATATACACGTTTTTTTGTCGAAAGATCGGATACGATATATGTAAAATCTTTTTTGTCAGAATGGGGAGCCGATTCATCAATGTCAATAATGACTTTCGTCTGCGTTTCAACAGATGATAAATCGGTTATTTTTTCCGACAAGGTATTTGATACAAAATCTAAAAGTTTCTTGTTCGTTTTTATATTCGGAAATATCTGTATAACGATTTCATCATCCTTCTGCATTAATGTTGCAAATATATCAAAAGAAATAAAAGATTTTATGAGAGTAAAAAAGTTTTTTATCACTAATACCGGGTCTTCAGTCTCCCCGATCATATGGTGAAGGCTTTTTAAAAAATCGAGTTCAATCAAATTCAACTTTTCATTTTCACGTTGTTTGTTTACTTCTTGTGTTAAATCTGATGCTTTCAGGAATTCGCTGTAATATATTATCGCATTATTAACAATGTGATACAATTCCTCATAGCTGGCAAAAGGCTTTGTTAAAAATGCATAAGCGCCCCTTCTCAAAGACTCAAGATTCTTCTCATTATCCGCATACCCTGTCATCATGATAACAGGCAAATTCGGCATTAACTTTTTTATCTGTCCCAGAAGATCGATCCCGGAGGTTTCAGGCAAATAAATGTCAAGAAGAACTGCATTTGGATTTATTTCTTTTAATGTTTCCTCTAAGTCCGGAGGCACGCTGTATGTGTAAGAAGTTATTCCGTGCTTTTTAAAAAATTCCTTTAAAACAATGTTAAGATTAGTATCATCATCAATTATTAGTATTCTTTTATTTTCCATATTACAAAAAAAAGAAGGGGGGGATATGCTCCCCCCTTCTTTTTGTTACTTCTTAGTCTTCTTATCCTTTTTCGAAGTTGTTTTTTTTGTAGCTTTTTTCGGTGCTGCCTTATCCCCCTTCATTCCACACGTTGCCACAATAACCACCTCCTTTTTTAAAAAAGAATATTTTAATTAATATATTTTGTCAATAATTATATAGAAATAACTTCTTTAACTTCAGGTATTTCATCTTTCAGCTGCTTTTCTACTCCCATTTTTAAAGTCATGGCGCTCATGGGGCAACTGCCGCAGGCACCCTGAAGTTTAACCTTTACTATACCGTCAGCAACATCAATAAGTTCTATGTCTCCCCCGTCTCTTTGCAAAAACGGCCTTATCTTCTCTATCGCTTTTTCAACTTTTTCTCTCATGTTGACCTCCTGTATTGTTATTAAACCCTGTGAAGGATTTATCTGAATATAATCATAAATAGCAGGTTTGTAAATATTGTCCATTTCCATAGACCTTGAAACCCCGCAAGGGCAGGGTTGCCCGGATTTTATGCTTTTTATTTAATGTTTGATAATATTATTACTTAAAGGGAGGGAGATTGATTAATTTTATTCAACTTCTACTTTTATCTCCTTCGGCACTGCTTTTTGCGATTTCGGAACAGTAATTTTAAGAACGCCGTCTTTATATGTTGCCTTCGCTTTATCTCCCACTACTTCGGCAGGAAGTTGTACAACCCTCTGAAACGTACCGTATAGCCTTTCAGATTTATAATAGTTTTCCTCTTTCGTCTCTTCCTCTTTTTTTCTTTCTCCCTTAATTGTAAGTCTGTTGTCAACAATGGATATGGAAACCTCCTTCGGGTTAACAGCCGGCAGATCCAGGATTACAAAGACATCCTTTTTGGTCTCATGGACATCAACAGCCGGCAGCCAGCCGCCTTCTGTAATCGATGGAAAACCTGCCCTCCCGAAAAAATCTTCAAAAAGTTTATCCATTTCATCTTTCAGAGCAGGGAATCTCAATTCCCACAAACTTCTCCAGGGTGCTGATGTCATAGCAGTCACCTCCTTCGTTCTTTATTTATTTTTGTCCCCTTCAATTAAAGGTTTTTTCCAGAAACTTACAATACCCAGGGGCCGGAAAAAGAGCTGTACCATCTCCCATCCCTCTTCGCCCATTTTATTGAACAACTCTGACAGATTTTCAAGCTGTTCCACGCCGACGTTATGAACCTCGCATTCACCATCAGGGCGGCATGCATATACAATATTATTTTCAGGATCGATAGCTATACCTTCTTTGCCCAGTTCTTCCATGGAGAATATCTTTATCGTATATTCATATCTCATCATATTTACCTCGTGTTTTTTAATTGTATCTTAAATAATATTAATTCTTCATTTCCGATTTTTAAAGAGGCTTTGAGACATAATCGGTACATCACTCATTAAGTTTTTTTCTCAAAATATCATTAACCTTCAGGATTTCCTGCGCATCCTTTCCTGCAATCTCCCAGCTGTATCCCCCTTTTCCGTCTTTTTTAAGCTTGATCTTCACTTCGCTTTTCAAGGTTTTCTTAAGTTCATCCATTTCTTTTATATATCGGGTTTCATTGTTTTTATCGTCCGTTACCCTTTGTTTTATTGTAGCATCTGTACCCTTACTGCAGGAGATGAGTAAAAAAATAACTAAAATTATCATTAGAAATCTCATAACCTCATGATATAATTTCTCCCTGATTTATTTCAATACAATTATGGAGGCTATATGAACATTCATGCAGAGAGGTACGGAAAAGGTGAAAAAATAATCTTTATTCACGGGGCAGGCGGTAATGCCAGATCATGGTACTTCCAGAAAGAATACCTGAAAGCTTCGATGGAAGTAATCCTGATAGATCTGCCGGGGCACGGCAATGATGCCGAAGGCACAGGATGCGATACTTTAGAAGGATACATAAAATACGTGCATGAAGTAATCCGTGAATTGGGCATAGATAAATGTTATATTGCGGGGCACTCAATGGGCGGGGCAATAGCCATGTCTTTTGCACTCTCATCCCCGGATATGCTGAAAGGTATGATTCTGATTACAACAGGGGCAAAGCTCAGAGTTTTTCCTGAAATCCTTGAAGGGTTAAAAAGGGATAAAGAGAGGGCTGTCCGTGACATAATGGATCTTGCCTTTTCAAAAAAGGCACCGGCTGCCTTAAAGGAAAACGGTTTTAAAGATATGATGAAGTGTAAAGCAGAAGTTATACATGGTGATTTTTTCGCCTGTGAAGGGTTTAATTTAATGGATTCGGTCAACAAAATAAAGACGCCTGCGCTGATCATCTGCGGGAATGATGATATACTTACCCCGCCAAAGTATTCCGGATATCTCCATAAGCAGATAGAAGGGTCCGTCCTTGTGACAATTGAAGATGCAGGCCATATGGCAACACTTGAGAAGCCTAATGAAGTGAATAAGGCCATACGGGAATGGATCGCTTCACGCTAAAAGTAAGCTGTAATAAAAACTGTAATTCAGGATAATTTATGTCTTTTTTAAAATACGGGGTGAGCCCTGAAAAAGTAAGATTGCTCGAGGGAAAGATGGAGGAACTCGGCATAAAAGAAATCGACATTATAGAAAAATTTGTGCATTCAAGCGGCCGCGGCGGACAAAAAGTGAATAAAGTTTCAACCTGTGTATATTTAAAGCATCTGCCCACCGGGATTGAGGTAAAATGCCAGCAGGAACGTTCTCAATCATTAAACAGGTTTTTTGCACGCAGGATTCTTATTGAAAAAATAGAGAATATGATTCTCGGCAAAAAAAGTATGCGGGAACAGCAGATTGAAAAGATACGAAGGCAGAAGCGCAGACGCTCTAAACGTGCGAAGGAAAAGGTGCTTGAGCTTAAACACATCCAGTCGAGAAAAAAACAATCCAGGGCTTTCAATACTGAGGACCCTGCCGAAAATTAAATCCTGACTTTTCAACAAAATATAAGTTTTTTTCATGCTTAGACTATCCTTTCTTTAATTTTAATGGTACTATTGATATGTTTCTGCTGTGTTTTTACATGTTTATTTGCTGGATGTCAGCTATGCGGTAATCCCGGAGAGGGATTCTTTTGTTGCATACTGAATAACTAAGAAAATAGGCCTGTTACGGGATATGGCATATGTACTAAAGTAAGGAGGTTTTAAGTGGGAAAATACGGAGGTTTCAAAAGCGAAAAAAGGAAGAAAGAAAATGCCCGGCTTAAAAAACAGGAAGAAAAGCGGCAGCGCCGTTTCGGGCTAAAAACGGCAGAAGATGCCGGGGAACCAGGAGAGGTTATTGAAGGGCAGGAAACTTCCGAGGAAGAGGATGTTACAGAGGAAGAGGATGTTGCCGGGGCAGAGGGGAACGTAAAAACATCACCCTGAGAAAATACAGGATATCGTCTGGTTATATTTTTAAAAAATGGTTGGTATTGCATTTCATGTATAATTACAGTTTATTTACCCGGATAAGCCCGGCAGTTTTAAATGCTCAACCTCGAATTTTTGCGCATTTATTTACGCAGTTTTTACACATAAGTTTTGCATTGTAAAGCTCATAAAACCTTTCAGGATACTTATAATAGAGATATTCCCATTGAATAATAATAACGACAGACAAAAGCAGAATTGAATATGTCCAGAAAGAAGGTATAAATATTAAGGGAGAAAAAGCCATCAGATATCCCCAGTTGTTTATCCTGCAGGTATTACAGCATTTATTTTGAATGATTGTTTTAAATGGGCACCACACTGTAATACAGAACTGATCCATGAATATGAAAAAAATTACGATGATAATCAGCCACATCGGATCAAGCAGGCCGGCAATATACCAGAAACCTATATCAAGAACAAGCAGCGTCCAATATACGGCAGAACGTACTGCACCGAAATTCATCTTTTTTATATAGTCTTTCAGTCTTTTTTGTTTTGCATTGCTGTCCTCGCCGGCCTGAACATAGTTTCTTCCATATATCTTGCCAAGGTTAATTCTCGGGTTAAGCCGGGGAATCATACGTTTTACAAGTATCAATACTGTAAAAAACCATAGCAAATGGTATACCTTCAAAAAAGGCAGACCATAAGTAAAAGATTTTATAAGTACATGCGGATAACATATCGCAAGAACCAACGATATCGCTAAAATTCCGCCTTTTATAGAAAGCTTACGAATACTGCTGTTTTTTTGCATAATTATAGTTCTGATTCTAACAAATTTTAGTTGTATTGACAAATATAGTCTGCTCCAATATAATTATATCATCTTACTTATTATGGTAACACAGAGCCGCCAAATTACTTCAATGTATGTTCAAAATCTAATTTCTATTCGCGCTACTTTAAATAGAGAAAAAAGCCGTTTAATTAAAAGGAGGTTAACATGAAAAGGTATTGTCTGGTTGTTATGGTGCTGTTTCTTATCTGTCTCACGGGCAGCAGTGTTTTTGCTCAAGGGATGCCGAGAGGCGCCAAAGCCCTTTTTGACAGCGGAGAAGGCACGACGGTAAAGATGTCTTCGGGCCCGCGTGTGTCTGCCCCCGCAGCCGCGCCTGCAAAATATGTTGGGATTTCCTATAAACTTGTTCTGCTGCGCGATGACGGCAGATTTGATATTGTCCCAAAATCACGCGTCTTCAGGTCAGGTGAAAGGCTTAAACTTCTTGTGAGGACGAATAAACCGGGTTATCTCACAATTTTGAATATAGGTACTTCAGGCAACACGAATGTTTTATTCAACGATTACGTCGAAGGTATGAGCATGCATGAAATCCCGAAAGCAGGCAATTTCCGCTTTGCCGGCGCTCCGGGTTCTGAAAAATTGCTCATCATGCTCTCCGGCAATCCTAACCCGCTTGGGTCACCGCAGACAACAACTGTTGCACAGGCCCCGGGGGCAATGCCGCCTCCACAGACAAGTGCGGCCAACTTTCCTCCGCCTCCCCCGCCGCCCGGTGCCGATAACTCTCTGCCTCCGCCTCCCCCGCCGCCGCCAGGCGTAAGTGCAGATGCTGGCAACCTTCCGCCTCCGCCTCCGGTTATGATGGCCTCGCTTTCAGGGTCAAAAGACATAGTTATGGACGATAATCAGAAAACTACCTACGCTGTTATATCGCCAAAAAGCGGATGGAAGCCTGAGCCAAGGGGCAAAAAGGATATTGTCCTCGAATCAAGCGGCGGTGAAAACTACGGTGTCATTCCTGCATCATATATTGATGACGGAAAAATACTTACACTTGAAATCAGCTTAAGACACAGGTAGGAGGAACGGATGAAACTTAAACACATCAAAACACTGACAATTCTCATTACTTTTGTATTCATGCTCTCATCGTGTGCTTCAATGCTTCCATCTCCGGATCAGATTACGTCGGAAGAAGATCTAATTGCAGCAAGGAATAAATGCTTTGCCATGTATACCATCGGCGGGGCCGGACTTGGTGCGATTGCCGGGGCGCTTATAGGCGGCGATTGGAAAGCGGCAGGTATTGGAGCCGCAGCAGGCGGCGCTATCGGATTCGCATATGCCTGGGGTAAATGCCTCTCACTGTATTCAACACTTAAAAGTCAGCCCGTTGCAGGATATGCCGAAACAGCCCAAAGAACAAAATACAGTCCCTCACAGGGAGATGTCGTTAAAATTGAAGGGTTTAACATAAACCCGGCAAGCGTGCCAAAGGGCGGTGCAGCCAATCTGAACGGGTCTTACTATGTAATGGCTCCTGAAGGTGCAAAGGAGATGAAGGTTACCGAGACAAGGACTGTAAAATATTTTGACCCGAAAAAGAATGAATTTGTTGAGCTTGGCAGTGTTGATCAGGAGATCACCGCAGCGCCCGGTTCGAGAAAAGCGGACGGCAAGTTCGATATCCCGAAGGATGTGCCGGAAGGCCGTTATAAAATAGCCTTTAAGGTTTCAGCAGCGGGCAAGGAAGATGTTATCGAAAAAGAAATGCTCGTTCAAAAGGCAAAGGCCTCCAACACAGAAACAAACATAGAGCTGGCCGGCTTAGCTTCAACCATGTGGTAGAGGATAGTACATGAAAAAGTTTTTTCAATACATATCGGCAGTATGTTTTGTATGTTCGTTCATAGCCTTGACAGGTCTCCTGTATGCAGCCGAATCGCCTGTCACGGAATCCCACCTCTCTGAGATAAACGATCTTTTTCAGAAAAATCATGTACCGAAAGGGTTTGTGGAGTTCGATCAGTATAACAGGGTTGTACTAAGAGGCGAATACGCTGATGAGAGAGAAGTGGATAAAGCATTCTCCCTTGCCCAAACTATAGTAGGCGTGAAATGGGTCTCTCCTGTCACACCTGAAAATATAAAGGTCAAGGAATGGGAAAAAAGACTCGGGGGGCTATTCAGCAGGGCTGCAGTACTCAAACCTCGTGTATCCGATGGCGCGCCCGGACCGATAAGGAATAGATACGGTCTGGTAGTCGGTGTCGGAAAGTTTAAGAGCAATATAAACCCGTTGCAGTATTCTGTCAGAGACGCGGGAAGCTTCTACAATTTTCTTGTTGATCCGAATAAGGCAGCCTTTCCGAAAAAAAATGTCTATTTTCTTGTAGACCAGAATGCAACAAGGGCCAATATCGCTGCGTATCTTGACGGGATAAAGAAGGCTGCCGGTCCCGATGATCTTGTCGTTATCTATATGAGCAGCCACGGCACGCCGCCGGACAAATACGGCGGGGTTAATGTTGTTACCTATGACACAGAGGTAAAGCCCCGCGAAAGGGTCTGGCAAACAGCTGTTACAGAAACAATGCTGAAAGATTTTGTTGAAAATTTACAGGCAAAACGGCTTGTTATGATTCTTGACACCTGTTACAGCAACGGCGCATACAGGGCTGTACCTGGTTTTCTCCCTGCCGGAGGCAAATCCCTCGGTGTTGGAGATGAAGATGAGGGTTACGGCGTTTCAAAAACTTACGGCAAGAGACTCCTCGGATCAAAGGATATAGTCCTTGAAGATGAACCCCGACCAAAGGCAAGCTCTGCAAAAAGCATTGATTCACAGGACGGCTACGGGAAGGTATTGATCAGCGCAAGCAGTGCCGGAGAAAAATCATGGGAATCAGATACACTGCGCAACAGCGTGTTTACTTACTATTTTGTAGACGGGCTGGGACGCAATCAGGGATCGGTTAAAGATGCATTCACTTATGCAAAGCCTCTTGTATCACAAAAGGTGAAACAGGAAAAAGGGGCTGATATAGAACAAACCCCGCAGGCTATGGCAACCAATACGGACTGGAACATGCGGTTCATCCAAAAGCCGAACCGTTAAATTTAAGGAGGTTTACGGATATGAGAAAAGGTTCTTTAATTATGTTTCTGGCATTATGTGTTTTATTTACAGGATTTATCGGCTGTCAGCAGAAATCAGAAGCCCCTGCTGTTGCAAAGCAGGAGGCGCCGCCGCCTGCACCACCACCCCCAGCAGGACAGCAGCAACCCGGAACCCAGCTTCCTCCGCCACCGCCACCGGGAGCACAGCAAGCACCTGCAGCGGGTGAGCCGAGCCTCGAAGTAAAGTCCCACATTAAACAGGGATTATCGTATGTGAGCGTTGCAAAGAATGCAAACTCTCCCGGTATATTTAATGAAAACATTGAAAATGCTATAAATGAATTTTCCAATGCTATTAAGAAGGACCCCGGCTATGCTGAAGCATATTCAAACAGGGGAGTGGCTTACATGATGCAGAAGAAGTACAACAAAGCCCTTGACGATCTTAAGAAAGCAAAAGAATTGAAACCTGACAGTGCAAACATCCGCTATAATCTCGCGTCCTGCCATTCATTGATGGGCAGCGTCGATTACGGCCTTGATGAACTCGATGCGGCACTTGCAAGAGGATTCAACAGCTACGATTCTCTGAGAAAGGACCCGGATATTGCAAATTTAAGAAAACATAAGGAATTCAGGAAGATTCTGGAGAAACACAAAGTTTTCATCACGCAGTAAAGAACTCCGTTCACAAAGCTTGGCATTCAGGCGTTTTTTGTAATATAGGAACATAAGATCGATAGAGCCTGCCGGATGATTGAAATCCGGCAGGCTCTATCAGCTATTTTGCGAGGAAAATACTTCCGGTATCTTCTCACCAGGACTCATGCCGAAGACCTGATACCCCTTCATACACAATATCGCTTTCTAAAGACCTTTTTTGAATATCTTTAAAAACCTGCTTCCTGTCAACATTGATTTCCTTTGTTGCACCCATATATAAGCGCATCCTGTCATTCATGCTTATCCGCTTTGGAATTGTGGTATTCAACTGCACCAGCATCTTCGTCAGTCTTTCTTCATCCATGACAGTAAAGATAATATCTTCCACATCCAGGAGGAGAAATCTGCCGTCATTCAGGACAAATATATTGCACCCCTTCAGGTCCCTGTGGGCGATCTTTTTCTTAAAGAGCAAGGCAAGAAATCTGGAAAATCCTTCGATAAACATGGTTTTCTCGCCTTTGCTCATATGGTCGTAAGCCTTATCAAGGTATCTGTCGAACTCTATACCTGAAACCGTAAGGTCTTCCATGGCCACATATCCCCATGAAAATAGCGAAGGACTTTTAGTACAGTATGGCTCAGGCGTGACATAGAGGTCTAAATATTTCAGCGCAACATGATTTTCCCATGCCTGCCGGAGCCTTCTTCTGTTACGATAATACTTCCGTATATGATCGTTATGTCTTTCGACAACAATCTTTTTATCTTTTTTTATTAACTGAACAGGATCACTGCAAACAAGATCTTCCGCTCCTGTCATATAGATACAATCTCCGTTGACAACTAACTTGGACGTACTTTCAAAGGCCCTTTTCTTCTTTTTTCTGATCCACCTTCCCCACAGCCTTACTATTTCTTTTTCAACGGATGCTCTTATATCACGCTCTCCATAACGGCTGAAGAACAGTGTTTTTTCATCTGACGTCATATCGCCATACAACATAGTAATTGCATGAGACAGGCTCGACACCTCGTCTTTCATACTGACATGTCTTTTGAACTGCATTTTATGTAAATCGATCAGATATAGACTTTCTTTATGAACAATAATATTATTCAGATGGAGATCGTTGTGCACCACCTTTTCTATCTTCAAGGTTTTTAAAAGATCTGCGAGTTTCAGCAGAAGACCTGGCCGGTCCTTGCTCTCAAGGAACACGTTGACAAATGTATCCCCCTCTATCCGTTCCTGGATTATATATGAACCTTTGTCTGAAATACCGTATCCGAGCGGTTGAGGGGTCATAATAGAAAGTGCAAGCAGTTTTTTCCCTGCGAGGTATTCCTTTTTGCCTCTCGGCGATACTCTGTTTCTTATAAGGCCGATATTTCCCTTTTCCTTGAAAAATTTTCCAAAAATTCCCTTCCCTTTATAATCGCATGTAAAATATCCTCTCCTTGCTTCTTCCTGTACGAGAAGGCCATCTAACAGACCGATCAGTCCATTGTCATCTAAACACCATTTTATGTTGTTGATCCTTGAAGCTTTTTTCATAGGTTGCCTATTATTTTCGCTATTTCAGGACCCCAGTGTTTCAAGGAGTATTTCGCTTCTATGTGTTTTCTTGCATTATTTCCCATGCTGCTTCTTAGTGCTGTGTCCTTTGAGAGCACTTCTACGGCATCCTTCCACCCTGCATAATCATTCCTTAAAAAACCATTCACCCCGTCTTCTGTTATATCCTTTGCGACACCAACAGGATGGGCTATGGACGGAAGCCCTGCCGCCATATACTGAATAAGCTTAAGCCCGCATTTACCCTGTGACCATGCATCATCCCTTGCAGGTATAATCCCTGCATCAAAACTCAGAAGCAATGATTTTTCTTTATCTTTCTCCCACTTTTCAAATACTATCCCCTCGCCCTCCATTCCTGAAGGCCTGTCTGCCACAAATTTAAATATTATATGCCTGTTATGGCGGAAAGAAAGAATAAATTCCTTCATATCGGAAAGATACTTCAACGTGGAGCTGCTTCCCATCCAGCCCACTACAAAGGGTTTGTGTTCACCGTGCACTTTTACCGGGTATTCGTCAGTATCAACCACTGTAGGCACGTAATAAGCACCTGCATTCCTGTGCTTTTTTGCCTCATTAAGGAGAAAGGAGTTCCCGCAGAACACTGCATCGGCATATTGCACCGTCATTTTAAAACGGAATCTCCTTGTTGCACTCTCTTTCCTTGTTCCATACATAACAGCATCATCATAGTCGTATACGATCTTTTTTGCACACCGTCTTAATGCAAAAATCTTAAGGGGGTTTAAAAGAAGTCTTTGCAGGTAGACAACATCTGCCTGCCTTGCCTGTTTTAGTACCTTCGAGAAGGCGGTTCCGGTCGTGAGGAGTTCAATCTCAAAACCCTTTTCTGCAAGATAAGGAAAGTATTGGTGGATTCTGTAGCCTTTCGGATTTTCAGGTGTAAATATATTGTGGGTAAAAAAAAGTATTTTCATTAGCTTAATCACCTAGGCTCGCGCCTGTCGCCGTCAGGGGGCCGCCCCCTCCTGCGGTGCCAACTGGTTCAGCCGGGTACCCGTGGCTTACCAACTATCAAGAGTGATTACAAACATTATCCACGGGTGGCACTCCCCTTCTCGCTCACCTTGTGAGCTATTTATCGCCTGTGACGTGACACTTACGCTTATGTGTTATGCACGCCGCTTGTCTAAGATAACTTATGTATTATTCTTAAAGAAGTATTTGAAGTATTTTCTAAAACCTGTACTTAAATCTGTTGCTTTCAGCTTATTTTCATCAATGACGGGTTTGCCGATAAGCTCTTTCGGCCCTGAAGCTTCTATAAAGTAGTCCTCAATAACCAGATAATCCATCTCCGTAGACATAAAACATTTCAACGCATCTGAAGGGGTTTCCACTATCGGCTCCCCGGCGATATTAAAGGAGGTGTTCAATATGACAGGAACACCGGTTATTTTATAGAATTCTTCTATCAGGTCATAGAACCTGCCGTTGTCTTCACGGGTGACCGTTTGTACGCGGGCGGTGTTGTCGACATGTGTTATTGAAGGGACAATTTTTCGCTTGTCTTCCTTTACCTCTGCAATAAGCAGCATATAAGGGCTTTCGCATGTAAGTTCAAAATAATCAGATGCATATTCCTTCAGGATTGACGGAGCAAATGGACGGAATGCCTCACGGTGTTTTACACGTGCATTGAGGATATCTTTCATATCCGGTTTTGCCGGATCGCAGATAATGCTCCTGTGCCCCAGGGCACGCGGACCTATCTCGCTCCTGCCCTCAAACCACCCGAGAATTTTCCCGTCTGAAAGAAGCTTCGCAGCCTTTTTTGCAACATCCTCTTCTTTGCTGAATTTTATATTGGCAGTGCTCTTCAGCACTGCCAGAATCTGTTCTTCGCTGTAACATCTCCCTGTATAGGCGTTTTTAAACCTATACTTTTTTGGAGGTTCATCGTTCAGGATATGCGCACCGTGCAAAGCACACCCCATTGCAATGCCTGTGTCGCAGGCAGCAGGCTGTACAAAGATATTCTCAAAGGGGGTGTTATCAAGGATCTTTTTGTTTGCTACGCTGTTTAATCCTACCCCGCCGGCATAACAGAGGTTTTTTGAAGGGCTTATTTTATAAAGATGTCCGGCAATCTCTATGAGTGCCTTCTCAAGGGCATCCTGAACCTCAAAGGTAATCGCCGTATATACTTCATCAGGAAGCGTCCCCTTTTCCCTTTTCGGAATGTCGGGGTAATACATCTTCTGGAAATGATCAATGTGTCTGACAAAGTTTTTTTCGCTTGGTATAAGCACGGCTCCGTCAACAATCTCATAGAAGTCCCTACGGTAACGCCCGTCGGTATGCTCACCATACGGTGCAAGACCCATGACTTTGCCTGAGCCGAAATCACCGAAACCGACAAATACGGATGTGCCCATATATAGAAGACCCAGGCCGTTACTGAATCCGGGCATTGCATAATCCTTCCTGATTGTATGAAGCTTACCGTCTATTGCCCTGTAAAAGGATTGCACCTCTTCAAACTTTTTCTGTATCTTTTTATCTATCACCCTGAAAATGAAAGGGGTTTTAGCACCTGCATCAGCATCTGCGGCATTACTGCCAAGGCCGTCTACCACCATGACAGCAGCTTCATCAAATGGGGAGGGGTAGAAGGCGCTTGCAGCATGGGCTGCATGATGTGATATGGTATGGATTTTTCCTTTGTAGCCAAGCTCGGAACGGATCATCTCGATCTCTTTGTTTTTCCCATCCTTTCCGATCCTTGTAACGCCCACAATAAGATCTATATCCCCCATCTCTTTCAGGCCGGCAGCTTCAAGGAGATAACGGACGGATTTATGAGGGAAGGCTCCGGAATGTTTCTGTCTGTTGAGCCGTTCTTCGCCTATTGCCAGGAACTGTCCCCCGGATATCAGGGCTGCACCTGTGTCATGTCCAAAGGTGTGAATGCCTAAAATATTCATAATATTGAATTTGTAATATAACAAAACAACCCGGGACAGTCAAGCAAGTAGTAACTGATCCCGCAGGCAAGTCCCATGCCTTGTTGCGTTTATCTCTATGCTTTATATTTCCTTTGTCTTTTCGGATAGAGTAGTGGTAAAACCATATCGATGAAGGACATAATCGGTTATATTGCAGCCATCTTTACAACATTCTCCCTGCTGCCTCAGATTATACGCATCCGGAAGCTTAAGGAAGCCAGGGACATTTCACTTTTTATGCCGCTTATGATATCCATTGGCTCGATATTGTGGCTCGTCTACGGCATTATCCTCAAGGAAGCGCCTATAGTCGTTGCAAATACCGTATCATTGCTCTTCTCACTGACAGTGCTGTTTATCACAATAAAATACCGCTAGGAGAGGTTTACAAACATGAAAGATGAACACGTATTATACAGTCACCATAACATGATAGCTGTTATAACCCTTAACAGGCCAAAAGCAAAAAATGCCTTCAGCCCGGAAATGATATCCCTCTGGGAAGGATATTTAAAAGAAGCAAAACAGGATGACTCGGTGAGGGTTATTGTCGTTACAGGCAAAGGAGATACCTTCTGTTCCGGCGGAGATATAAAGGATATGGCCGAAGGTAAACTTCTCTCATGGGGGATGAAAAACTTTCTCTGGGAAGGCGTGCACAGGATTGTCCTTACTATGGAAGACCTTGATAAACCTGTCATTGCAGCAATTAACGGGGCTGCCATGGGCGCAGGCATGGATATGGCCCTTATGTGTGATTTGCGGGTTTGTTCTGACAGGGCAAAGCTTGCAGAATCTTACATTATGATGGGGCTGGTACCCGGTGACGGAGGCGCTTATTTTTTGCCCCGGCTTATTGGCACGTCAAAAGCACTTGAACTGCTTCTTACCGGCGATGTGCTCAGCGCTTCGGATGCTCTGGGCCTGGGGATTTTGAACAAGGTTGTACCCCATGATTCTCTTATGGAAGAAACAATGAAACTGGCAAATAAAATTGCCAATAAACCGCCTCTTGCAGTGAGGATGATGAAAAGGGCCGTGTATCAGGCTCAGACAAGCACCCTCAGGGCTCACCTGGATTATATATCCTCGCAGTTGTCTCTGCTTTCCGAAACAGAAGATCATAGAGAAGCTGCCATGTCCTTTCTCGAAAAAAGAAAACCGGTTTTTAAGGGAAGGTAAGAGCCATAAACAGAAACAACATTCTCATGTGTATATTAATGAGGCAATACATACTCAAAAGCTAAATATCTGAACAGGTTCCAGGTACCTCGATTGTAATGAATTTCCCCGCATCGGGGCTGTGAGGTATCAGCAGATTCAGAAAATTGCCACAAAGATCTTGAATAAAAAAACGTTGTTCTATTATGATAAAAATATTATTCTTATACGCTAAACGCTATTTGCACAGATAAAAGGACAGGAGGAACAATGCTGCTTTCAGACAGGGTAATGAGTGTAAGGCCGTCCGGTGTGAGGAAAATCTTCGACCTTGCAAATAAGATGAAAAACCCGATAAACCTGAGTATCGGCGAACCTGATTTTGATATCCCCGATCCTGTAAAGGAGGAAGGGATTAAATGGATACGTGCGGGATTTAATAAATATACACCATCAGGGGGTATTCAGGAATTAAGGGAAAAACTCCTGCATCGTTTAAAGGGTCAGGGTATTATATGCGACGATGTGATACTTACTGCCGGTGCAACAGGCGGCTTATTGCTTTCCCTTATGGTTACTCTGAATCCCGGCGACGAAGTTATTATTCCGGACCCGTACTTTGTCTTATATGAATATCAGATCATGCTTCTTGGCGGAAAACCGGTTTTCATCGATACATATCCCGACTTTACCATAAAGGAAGATGAGCTAAGGAAGGCTATTACCGATAAAACAAAGATTATTTTAATTAACAGTCCCAACAATCCCTCAGGAGCAGTATGCTCTAAAGACGAGTTCGATATGGTGGCAAGGGTTGCGAAGGAAAAAAATCTGCTTGTATTTTCTGATGATATATATGATAGATTTGTATATGACAATAATGCGGAAAGGGTTTATCTGGGTCAGTTATACGATAAGACCCTTACAATAGGGGGGTTTTCAAAGACATGGGCAATGACAGGCTGGAGGCTCGGATTTGTTGCAGGGCCGCAGGAGATCATTCAATCCATGGTAACCATGCAGCAGTATGTATTCAGCAGCGTTAATTCCTTTGCACAGAAAGCGGCGCTCCTGGCCCTTGATTATAATACAGATTCATTGATTGAAGGCTACAAAAGGAAAAGGGATCTCATTTATGACGGACTGAAAGACAAATACAATGTGGTAAAACCCGGAGGGGCCTTTTTTATTTTTCCTGAAGTCCCAGGCGGAGACGGAGATAAATTCGTCGAAAAGGCTTTGGAAAATAATCTCTTTATAATACCGGGAAGTGTTTTTTCATACAGAAAGTCAAACGTACGTATTTCATTTGCCACCAGCGACGAAAACCTGTTGAAGGGTATAGAAATATTGAGGAAATTGGCATGAGAAAGACATTTCACGGCTCATGGCTCGTAGCTCATGGCATAAATTATGGAGACGAAAAATCTTATCCCATGTATCGGATCACAGAGGGTATGCGCTATGTATAAACAAATATGCAGATTGCTCATTGATAACGGTGTACGGCTTATATATATGACAAACAGGACAGCGGGACATGTACTTGAGACAATGAAAAATGAAAATCCCGCCTTTTCTTCCGAGGTTTCAATAAACGAAAAAATAGCATATGAGCTTGCCTTGACAGGCGGGATGGTTGCAAAAAGGACTGCATGTATTTTTTCAACAGAAGGACTATATGAGGCATTAGATCCTGTAATGAGTTCTGCCTACACCGGTACAGTCGGGGGTCTTCTTATCATTTGCCTTCAGGAGACCGAAGAGGAAGTGACACCGATGGGGCTTTTTTCAAAATTACCGCTTATAGTAGCAGAAGGGTCTGTTGAACTGGCACGTTCTGTAGAGTTCGGATATTATCTTTCGGAGAAATATGAAATTCCGGTTATTATCCAGGCAACGCTCGATGATGGACGTTTTTCAGGGGTCGGGAGTCGGGAGCCGGGGAATGAAAACTTAAAACTCGCAAATCTCAATCCTGCTGAAAACGGAACAGTTCAAAATTCAGCGTTTGTAAAAAACCCTGCACGCTGGGCAGCCACACCGAAGTTCCGGTATCAGTTGCATAAAGTACTCAACGAAAAAACGGAGAAAATACGGGCAGAATTTGAGCAGTATGAAGGGAATATTCTCAAAATTATGAAGGGGAAAACCGGGATTATTACCGATAAGCGTTCATATGCGGAATTTTACGGGGAAGATACGAGCGTTTTATATATTTCAACAGTTTACCCGCTCCCTGAAAAACTGGTGAATGCTTTCATGGAACAGATGGATAAGGTATTCGTGATTGAAGGAGAGTATCCGGCCATTGAATTGCAGATACATGACAGGACAAAAGTGAAGGCAGAAAACATTGAAGGGATTCCTGAAAGGACAAAACCTGATGAGATTATGTATGGCTTCGAAGTTGTACGGGATACACTCGGCGGCGCTTCTTCAATCAGCATGGCGCACGGTATTAAAAAGGCCGATCCTGACAGGAAAATTCTTGCCGTTACCTTCGAAGACCACTTCTTTCACTCAGGGATGCCTGCATTTGTAAACACCCTCTATAACAATTCATTTTATATACTTTTAATCCTGACTAATGATAAAGAAGACGAAATTAAAAAGATTATGGCAGGGTGCGGGTTCCATAACTTTTTTCATATAGAGGATGCCTCGGAAATAGAGCGTTTTAACAAAGCAGACGGTTTGACTGTGCTTTTCTGCAGGGGGATATTATGAAACAATTAGAAATTGTGAATGATAAATTGAGAATCAATAATAGTAAGACGCATACTCCATGCTGTTTTCACAGGGAGGCACTGTGAAACTCGAGATTGTTTGCGCAGGTATAGGCGGAAGAGGTGTGCTCCTTGCATCTACAGTCCTGATAGAAGCGGCGATAAGCGCAGGACACAGCGCTCTGGCATCAGACGAATACGGCATGAGTCAAAGGGGAGGCTCCGTTGTTTCACTTGTAAAAATCGGCGATTTTAAAAGTCCTCTGATAGGGAAAGAGAATGCCGATATACTCCTTTCCTTTGAGGAAAGTGAATTTTACCGCAACCTCGGCTTCCTGAAAAAAGGCGGGCTGACGATAGTGAATACAAGAAAAAACATCCTCCCGGCAGAGATTGACAATATGCTTTCAAAAAGGAACATTACGTGTCTTCTTTTCAACGCTGACGATATGGCAACGGAAAAAAGCGCACTACAGTCGTCGAATATGGCTCTTCTTGGTTTCTTCTCCTATCTGGCTGTTGAGCCCTATAATGTTCAGAACATCAGGGAAACAATCATTAAAAGGACAAAGGGAAAGTTTTTAGAAAAAAACCTTGAGGTCTTTGACCTGGGTTGCACAATTGCTAAAGACAGAAATATTAGGAAACCTTAAGATGGAGGTTCTGTGATAAAAGAGGTAACTACGGAAATAATGATAGGTAATTACGCGATAGCAAGAGGGCTCGTAGAGGCAGGGTTAGAGCTTGCAGCAGCATACCCGGGGACTCCGAGTTCAGAGATCATACCGGGCATCATAGAATTTAACAGGAGAACACAGGGCAATATTCACGCAGAGTGGTCCGTCAATGAAAGATGTGCCTTTGAAGCAGCTTTTGGTGCAGCCACGGCAGGTAAAAAGGCTGCCTGTATGATGAAACAGGTGGGATTGAATGTTGCCTTCCCCCCCCTTTTAAGCGCAAGAAGAAAAAGATTAAAGGGAGCCCTGGTAATAGTATCGTGCGATGATCCCGGACCGCAATCTTCACAGACCGAGCAGGATACAAGACTTCTTGCTACATTATTTGATATCCCCGTTTTTGACCCGGCTTCGCCGAAGGAGGCATCTGATGTTGCCTACTATGCCTTACAATATTCCTTTGAAAAACACACCCCGGTAATATTGAGGTCTACCCACAGGGTAAGCCATGCAAGAGAAGCAGTCCCTCTTCATCCGCCGGGAAAAAGGCCTGTTGCTCTCATAGAGGGGATAAAAGCTTCAAGTTCTGTGTCTAACACAACATGCCCTGTGCCTGCCAGGCTTGGAATCATAGCTTCGGGCATGAGCTATTCCATTGTCTCGGATGTAATATCAGAGCTCGATCTTGAAACCCTGGTTCCTGTCTATAAAGTTGTTAAAATACCCCGGGCCAAACCTCCGGCACCCGGTCAGGAATCAAAAGACAGGGAACAAAAGAACGAAAACCGTGAACTCGATGAATTTATTAATAATATGGACAGGATATTGGTAATCGAGGAAACTGACAGCGTTCTGGAAGCACTTCTTGATGATGGGAACAAAGTTTATGGAAGGCTGAACGGCTATATCCCCGATGCCGGAGAGCTGACATACGACATTGTGAGAGATGTAATAGGGAGGATAGCCGGAGATTTAGAAATAAAGGCAAACAGATTCGTACCTGATCCTTTAATAGAAGAATCGCTGAAGGGCATACAATTCCCGCCGAGACCTCCGAAATTATGTGCAGGCTGCGCGCACAGGGCATCTTTCTTCGCAATGAGGCAGGCATACCCTGAAGCAATCTTCCCCGGTGATATCGGATGTTATACTCTGGGTATTTCTCAGGGGGCTGTGGATACCTGTCTCGATATGGGCGCAGGAGTAACCATGGCTTCGGGTTTTTACAACGCTGTTAATCAGGACGGGAAGATCATACCCATACTTGCCTCTGTCGGAGATTCAACATTTTTTCACGCCTGCCTGCCTCCGCTTTATGATGCAGTAAAAAAACAAAAACGGTTTATACTCGTTATTATGGACAACGGCACCACAGCAATGACGGGGATGCAGCCGACTCCGCAGACAGGGATTACGGCAGACGGTACAAAGGGCCGCCAGGTAATGATAGAGGACATAATAAATGGTTTCGGCGTTGCATTTTTAAGGATTCTCGATCCCTACGATATACCCCATATGATTAGCACAATAAAAGAAGCAGAAGCTTACATCAGCGAAAACGGTAATGGCCCGGCAGTAATCATTGCCCGAAGGGAATGCCTGCTTTTTACAAAAAAGAAATTCTCGGGGACATTTAACAGGGCGGTGCTGGAAGAGGAATGTATAGGATGCAAGCGCTGTATCAAACTCCTTGACTGTCCTGCCATGTTTTTCAACGATGAAAAACATAAAGTTGCTGTTGACGAAGGTCTTTGCACCGGATGCGGGACATGTCATATAGCCTGCAGCACATGCAGACCGGTGAAAAAGGCATAGATATCAGGTAAAACCATATGCTTTCCATTATTATAATAACGAAAGATACGGAAGAACTGCTCAAAAATCTATTATCCTCAATTAAAAAAGATAAAACCCTTGAGCCGCTTTTAAAAGAGGTAATCGTCGTTGACAACGCATCTTCCGACATGACCGGTGATATGGTTAAGAAAGATTTCCCCGGCTTCTTATATATCAGAAATGAAAGGAATGAAGGATTTGCTGCCGCTGTCAATAAAGGTTTTTTTCACTCCGCAGGAGAATTTATACTTTTTTTAAATTCCGATACACTTATTATTGAGGGTGAAACAAAAAAGATGCTTAACTATATGGAGGAAAACCCGGATACCGGCATATGCGGCCCTCAGCTTGTATATCCTGACATGCGGGCTCAGCGTTCTTTTGCATATATCCCTTCTTTAGTTTCCGAAATACTCCCCCGCTCCCTCATTGAATTGCTGTCTCATGAAACTGTTTCTGCCAGACCTTCCGCACTGCTTAGCCTGACCTCTGCCATTGATGTCCCTTCCCTCATCGGAGCCGCTGTTCTAATAAGAAGAAATATACTGGAATCTCTGGGTGGTTTCGATGAAAGGTTTTTCTTCTTCCTTGAAGAAACGGACCTTTGCTTAAGAACAAGGAGTATAAAATATGGGACAGAGGGCAAAACATACAGGGTTGTTTTTTATCCTCATGCAAAGGTTATTCATTTGCAGGGGAAAACGGTCGCAAGGAATTGGGTTCAGGGCAGAATAGAATACAATATCTCTCTTTATAAATTTATCAGAAAACACCACACTTACCTGTATTACATGGTTTTTAAGACTATCAGGTTCTTCAAGTGCTTCGTATTCCTGATGATATTTTCAACTCTGCCCTTTTTGCCTGTTAGAGAAAAATTAAAGAGGTCATATACTTACTATACAAAGCTGTTTCTCTGGCATATAAAAGGCTGCCCGGATAACACCGGCCTGCATAGTTAATGCAGGAATTGCGGAGTTTAGCTTTCCAATACGAAGATCACTTCAAGGGTAACCCTGTATTCAATGATCTTTCCGTCTTCTACCTTGCAGCGTTGCTCTTTTACTTTTAAACCTGTTATGCCTCTCAATGTTTTGGAAGCCCTTTTAAAACCTACCATAATCGCATCTTCGAAACTTTTAGGCGAACCGGAAACCACCTCTGTTATCCTTGCTACTTTACCGTCTGACCTCATATTCAGCAACCTCCTGGTTTTTATAAAACAATTGAAAGAATGTAAAAGGCTAACAAGAAGAATAGGCCGTGTCAATATCAAAAACACTTTACACAGCGCTTCGTATAAAACCCCCGACTTTTTACCGTTCGGGAACCATATAGTTTCTCATCCGGAGTTTTCGGATGGAAACTATTTCACCGTTACATTGAACTTTATTTCTGCTTCCGATTTCCTGCAGTATATGGGTTCCAGGGGAATTTTACCTGATATACTTTCCTTTTTTAACCCTTCTTTGATAAGTGCTTCACCCGAAATCTGTAAAAAACCTTCTCTGATTATCCGGACATCATGTATGCCGGAGAGGACTGACTCACAGATGGCTGTGCCGGTACCAAAGCATATACAGGGTGTTTTAATCAAGTCTGTCAAGTGTTCAGGCTTTACCGAACGATAATCGGTAAGTCTCCGCGCATGGCCATCGGATACATGATACATGGAAGTAAAAACCTCTCCCTTTTTTGCATCTATAAGCGGACAGAGGTAATACCCCTCCATAAACGAAAAAGGTGATGCAAGCACATCAAGCGTCGACACACCGACCAGGGGAACATTACTGCCGGCGTTGAGCCCCTTGCAGAAGGCAATCCCAACCCGTATACCGGTGAATGAGCCGGGTCCCAATGTTGCAGCCACAAGATGTATATCATTTATCGTATAGCCGTTATTGGAAAGCATGTGGGATATTTCAACGGGAAGTATCTCTGACGGTGTTTTTTTGTTTCTGATATGTCTTTCTTCTATAATCCTGTCTTCGATAGACAGGGCAATGCTAAGAAAATCCATGGAGTTATCTATCCCGAGGACAATCCTATTTTCCAAAAAACATCCTTGTAATATCGTTAAAGAAGGCAAGCGCCATAATAGCGATTAGAATTCCCATGCCGACCTTCTGAGAAATTTCAATAAACTTTTGCGAAACCCTTCTCCTTATAACAAGTTCTATGACGTGGAACAGGATATGGCCTCCGTCAAGAATGGGAATCGGGAGAAGATTTATAACCGCAAGATTGATACTGATTATTGCAATAAAGTATATAAGATTTTTTTTACCTTCCTTTGCCTGTTTGCCGGCCACCTCAAGGATAAGCAGGGGCCCTCCGACCTGCTTCGGAGAGATGCTTCCCTCTATCAATTTGACAATTCCCACTATAGTTATCTTCGTAAGGTTGTAAGTCTGATAAACAGCCTTTACTGCTGCGCCTGAAGCCGTCTCTTTTTTTACAAAAAACTCATTGGATGCTGCGACACCTATAACCTTTCTCTTAATCACGTCTCCGAAGATGTTTTTACTTTCCATTTCCTTCGGGGTCAGTGATATATCAAATAAGTTTCCGTCCCTTTTTACAGTTACTTTTATAGGCTGCGAACCGGTTTGTGCCATGGCATCCATGAGGTCCGACCATTCGGCAATATTTTTACCGTCAATGGCCATAAGGGTATCCCCTTCCCTGATACCTGCTGCATAAGCAGGATAATTCTTGTCTACACTTCCTACCTTCGTTGAAAGTACGGAATATCCGCTCAAAAATACAAAATAGAAGAGTACAAGGGCAAAGAGTATGTTGAAAAAAGGACCCATGAAGGCAATGAGAATCTTAACTAAGGGCGGTTTGTTCGAATATGACCGGGATACTTCTTCTTCCGGTACTTCTTCTCCCGGCGCTTCACCGAGCATCTTTACATACCCGCCAAGAGGGATGGCAGACAAGGCATATTCAGTCTCACCTTTTTTATAACTCAGGAGTTTTTTCCCGAAACCAAGTGAAAACGACAGTACCTTTACGTTTGCCCATCTTGCAACAAGGAAATGACCAAGCTCATGTACAAGTATCAGTAGGCTCAGTGCAATAAAACCATAAATTATGTTTATAACCATATTATTGACCTCTCATATTAAGATAATCGGGTATCAAGTATTTGCGCTCAGGCATCGAAGACAGAAAAATCATACCGACAACCGGCCCCCGGCCCCCGATCCCTTTATTATTTCTTCCGTATATTTCTTTGCCCAATTATGTATCTCCCATATGGTTTCAGTATCATCAACCACCGGTAATGCCGGATGACATTCAAGGGCCTGTTCTATAAAAACAGGGATATCAGTAAACCTGATTCTGCCGTCTATAAATGCTTCGGAGGCAACTTCGTTTGAAGCATTCAGTGTAACAAGGGCGCTATCTCCTGCGTGAAGCGCATCAAAGGCAAGCCTGAGCGATGGAAATTTATCCATATCGGGTGAATAAAATGTCAATTTGTGCAAATCTTCTAAATTTAACCGGACAGAAGGAAGGCTGCGGATCTTACCCTGATTTATTGCAAAAGAAATCGGGATTTTCATATCAGGGTGTGCCATATATGCGATCAAGGCACCGTCAGTACACTCTATCATCCCATGTATGATGCTCTCAGGATGGACAAGAACCCTGATATATTCAGGCTTAATATCAAACAGCCAGCGTGCCTCTATAACCTCAAGGCCTTTATTCATCAATGTTGCCGAATCAAGTGTCACCTTTTTCCCCATTTTCCAGGTAGGATGATTAAGTGCTTCTTCCGGCTTCACATCCATTAAAGCGGTTTTCCCGTGCCCCCTGAAAGGGCCGCCTGAAGCCGTGATAGTTATAGCTTTCATCTCATGTCTTCTTACCTTTTTCATAATTTGAAAAATGGCAGAGTGCTCACTATCAACGGGGATAAGTTTCGATCCATGGGTTTTTAACAGTTTTGAAACAATCCTGCCTGCCATAACAAGGCTTTCCTTATTTGCCAGGGCAAGTATCTTATTTGCTTTTAAAGCGCTTATTGTAGGCTCAAGACCAATACTGCCGGGCATGGCATTTACTACTATATCTGCCTCCATGCCGATCATCTCGTTTATACCGTTTATACCGGTAAGAAGTCTCTTACGGTCAAAGCGCACCTTTCCCTTTAAAAACTCATCATAGATACATACATATTTAGGTTTAAATTTATCTATCTGTTCATTCAACAGTGCTGTATTCCCCTTGCAGACAAGGCTGAATACTTCAAAGACATTCTTCTGGTTTTCTATAACCTCAAGTGTTGCACGCCCGATAGAACCTGTTGAACCAAGTATTGCAATCTTCTTTTTCATATCTCCTCAGATGCCTGCTAAACGATATATATTGTAAAGAAACGGCGCGGTGAAGATAAAACTGTCCATTCTGTCCAGTATACCTCCATGCCCGGGGATCAATGATGAGGAGTCCTTCACACCAGAAACTCTTTTGCCGATTGATTCAAATATATCACCAAGCTGCCCCAGCATACCAATCAAAGCTCCGATGATAATCGATTTTGTTAAACTTAAACCCGATAAACGGCTTGTCAAAACGATGATCACCATACTGCCGAATATGGCGCCAAGCAGACCTTCGAATGTTTTTTTCGGACTGATTTGAGGTACAAGAGGGATTTTCCCTAATGTTTTTCCTGCAAAATAGGCACATGTATCGCTCGACCATAACGCAAAAAGGAGGATTAAGGGTAAATAGTTATTCAACTCTTTTAACAGGTAAACATAAAAAAGAGGGAGGATGATAAATATTTGGCTAAATATAATGACTGCAATTGTCTTAATAATTTCATTATTTATGTCCTCTTTTTTACTTCTTCCGGCTGCAAGGCTGACAAGAAGATAGATCAGTGACGATGCAATAAGCCACATGAAATATACCTGATAATATTTATAATAGAGAGGGGCAAGGCTGACGATAATAACAAATAACGGCAGAAATTTACCCGGTATTTTCACCATTGCAATACATTCAAGGGCTGCAAAAACAGCAATTATGGTTAAAAACGCAAAAAACCATTTAATCGGTAAAATATAAAACAAAAATGCTGTGAGGGGTGCAAGAAGAACGCCTGCAATTACCCTTTTTTTTAGTTCTCCCACTTTTTAGCTTTCCTTTAAGCTGTAATTATTTAATTTCAAAGACATATGAGGCTTTCAACCCTGTTTAAGGGCAATTGGAGTTACTACTGCCCAAAACAACCGGGGGATTATTTTGTAATCCCGAATCTTCTCTCTCTCCGGGTAAATGCTTTCAAGGCCTCGGCATATGCCTCTTTTCCAAAATCAGGCCACAACGTGTCCGTTACATAAAGCTCTGTATAAGCAATCTGCCAGAGTAGAAAGTTGCTTATCCTCATCTCTCCGCTTGTCCTTATAAGAAGATCAGGGTCAGGTATATTCCTGGTATATAGATATCTGGAAAAGATATTTTCATTGATTCTTTTAACAGCACCTTTTTTTGCATCTTCCAGAATTAATTTAACGGCATTTATTATCTCTTCCCTTCCGCTGTAGCTTAAGGCAATGCTGAGTGTAAGCGATGTATTGCCAGCTGTTTTATCCATTACATCTTTTATATGATGCTGCAGCCTCTTCGGAAAATCTTTTAAGTTTCCAATTACATTAAATCTTATGTCTTTATCCATCATAAGGGGCAATTCATTTTTAAGATAAACAGCCAGAATCTCAAGAAGTCTTTTTACTTCCTCTGCAGACCTTGACCAATTTTCTTTTGAAAAGGCGTAAAGCGTCAGAAATGGTATATTCAGGTTCCTCGTTGCAGTTATAACATCCCTTACAGATTCCATACCCTGGATATGTCCTTCCACTCTCGGGAGGTTGCGGAGTTTTGCCCACCTGCCGTTTCCATCCATTATAATGGCTACGTGGGTTGGAAGTTTATTGATTTCGATATTTTGCATTGAAGATATCAGATTTCCAGAATTTCTTTTTCTTTATCAGTATAGATCTTTTCTGCCATCTGGATATGTTTATCTGTAATTTTTTGTATATCTTCCTGATCCTTGTGGAGATCGTCCTGTGACAGGAGTTTGTCTTTTTCCATCTTTTTCAGCTTTTCATTCATGTCTCTTCTGACATTCCTTATGGAAACCTTTGTACTTTCAAGCATCTTACCGCCTGATTTTACTAACTCGCGCCTGCGCTCTTCCGTCAACTTCGGGAATGAAAGACGTATCATTTTTCCGTCAGACATAGGATTGACCCCAATGTCTGATTTCTGGATTGCCTTTTCTATTTCACCTATAATAGACACTTCCCAGGGCTGTATTGTTATAGTTCTGCTGTCAGGCACACCTATTGCGGCCACCTGATTTAAAGGAGTAGGCTGGTTGTAGTAGCTAACCCGAATATCTTCAAGAAGAGAGACAGACGCCACACCCGTTCTGAGTTTGGACAGGTCCTTTTTAAATGTGGCGAGTGATTTATTGAGTTTATCCTCAAGCTCGTTCATAATCTCGCTTTTCATAACACCCCCTTGACATTTGTTCCGATATTTTCTCCCAGAACCACCCTTTTTAAATTATCCTTTTTCTTTATATTAAACACAATAATGGGCAGGTTATTCTCCCTGCAAATGGTTATGGCTGTTGCATCCATTACCTTCAGGCCTTTATCCAGCACATCAGAATAAGTAATTTCCTTAAAAAACAAAGCATCTTCATATACTTCAGGGTCTTTATCGTATACACCGTCAACCCTTGTTGCCTTAAAAATAACCTGAGCTCCAACTTCCAGCGCCCGCAAGGCAGCGGCAGTATCTGTAGTAAAAAAAGGGTTTCCAGTGCCGCAGGCAAAAATCACAACCCTGTCCTCTTCAAGATGTTCTAATGCCGTTCTCTGTGCGTAGGGTTCTGCAACCCCTCTCATCTCAAGGGCACTCTGAACCCGTGTGGGGACATGCATTTTTTCAAGCGCTTCCTGGAGAGCAAGGGCATTTATCAGGGTCGCAATCATGCCCATATAATCGCCTGTTACCCTTTCAACACCCTGTTTTTCTGCTTTGCCTCCACGATATATATTTCCGCCGCCGATTACAACAGCAATCTCAATTCCGAGTTCTGCAATATCTTTAATTTGAAGGCTTATCTCCCGGACAATATCAGAGTCAATACCGAAACCCTCTTTACCGGCGAGTATTTCTCCGCTTAATTTTAAAAGAATTCTGCTATAGGCCATGTTATTCTTCGACAGTCTCGCCGAGCTGGAATCTCACAAACCTCCTGATAACAATATTCTCCCCCAGTTTTATAACAAGTTCTTCAAGAAGTCCTTTTACAGTTATATCGGGATTTTTGATAAAGGACTGTTCGAGGAGGCACACTTCCTGATAATATTTTTCCATCTTTCCTTCAGCAATCTTATCAACAATCTTTTCCGGCTTGCCTGAGTCGATGGCCTGTCTGCGGTAAAGCGCCTTCTCCTTTTCCTTTACTTCCTCGGGAACGTCCTCCCTTCTTATATAAATCGGGGTAGCAGCCGTAATCTGCATAGCAACATCTCTTGCAAAATTCTGAAATTCATCTGTTTTTGCAACAAAATCTGTTTCGGAGTTCACCTCTACCATAACACCGACTTTTGAACCAGCGTGAATGTAGGATGATATTACACCTTCTGATGCAGCCCTTCCTGAACGTTTCTGCAGTTTTGCAAGACCCTTTTCTCTTAGATATTCAATGGCCTTTTCCATGTCGCCATCTGAGTGTTTTAATGCCTCTTTGCAATCCATCAGGCCTACGCCTGTTTTTTCTCTCAACTTTTTAACAAGTTCTGCCGTTATCTCCATCAGCTTCCTCCTAACTATTTTTCCTCAAGATCATCGTCGTCATCATATTTTTCTTCGAGTATGCTTTCGTCTATAAAAGGTTTAGGCTCTTCCCCTGCCTCATCTTTGCCCTGGAATTCCTCCACATACAGTGCCTTTCCTTCGAGAACCGCATCTGCTATTTTCATGGTTATAAGCTTTATAGCCCTGATTGCATCATCATTTCCCGGTATAATATAATCTATATCGTCGGGATCACAGTTTGTATCAACAATGCCGATCGTTGGAATGCCGAGTTTCCTCGCCTCTTTTACTGCAATGTACTCTTTTTTAGGATCTACGACATAAACAGCGCCGGGGAGCCGATCCATACCTTTTATGCCGCCGATGTTCTTTTCAAGTTTCGTAATTTCTCTGTCTATACCTATCGCCTCTTTTTTGGAAAGAGCTTTTATTATGTCACTCCCTTTTATTTCTTCATACTTCCTTAGTCTTTCTAGACTTTTTTCCATGGTTTGAAAGTTTGTCATTGTTCCGCCAAGCCACCTGGAATTGACATAAAATGTGCCGCATCTTTTTGCTTCTTCCCTGATTCCTTCCTGGGCTTGTTTCTTAGTGCCAACGAAAAGGATATACTCATTCCGGGATGCTACTTCTCTGGCAAAATTGTAGGCTTCTTTGAACATTTTCAGCGTCCGCTGAAGGTCAATAATGTATATGCCGTTTCTCGCACCGAAAATGTAAGGTTTCATCTTCGGATTCCACCTTTTTGTCTGATGTCCGAAATGGACGCCTGCTTCGAGTAACTGTTTGATGGTTAAATTAGACATGTATCCTCCTGGTTTATACTTCCGCTTTTCGCACTTTGGAAACAGACAGGTTGCCTGCACCCTATTTCCAATTGAAAGGCGTGCTAATTTGAATGCATGTATTAAATATCACATGATTTCAAATATTTCAATAGAAATTGTTCATTACAGGCATTCATCGGAAGCTGTTAAAAATATCTGTGTAAACCCTAATTCAGGGATACGGCAGAGATGGAGAAGGCAACGGAACAATTAATCAGTTTCTCATCCGGAAATTCCGGACAGACACTAATTAAAGAGACCTGCAATTATGGCAATGCTGTTGAGGCCATAGAGTATCCTTACATACCTGCCATATTGGTCGAGAATTATCCAATCTTCTGTATTTTTTGCTGTCCGGACCATTTTTACACATACAGGGATGCTTATGAGGAATATCAGGGCATGCCACGAGAGTACCTTTGTAAGTATCAGGCTTATAACGGCCATATAAATCAAAACCCAGAAAACAATAAGACCTGTAAATGCACCTTTTTTGCCAAGTTTCACAGCCAGGGTATATTTGCCTGCAGCAAGGTCGGTTTTCATGTCCGGGAGACTTTGATAATAGAGGATCGAAGCAACCATCAGTCCGACAGGCAAGGATATATAAAAGGGCACCCAGTCAAAGCGGCCGGCAATGACCCAATAAGTCCCTACTACAATGATCGGCCCCATGTTTATCCCGACAAAAAGTTCGCCGAATCCGTAGTATCCATACCGGATCGGGGGCGCTACATAGAAAAAACTGCTGAAAGCGGCAAAAAGAATCAAAGGAAGGATCACAAAAAGGTTCAAACTGAACATGATAATAAAGGCGATCAGGAAAGCAATGCAGTACAAAATGACGATCACCTTCAATAATACATCAGGAAGGATCTTGCCCTCCTGTATGACACGGGAGCCGCCGATTGATTCACCTGAGTCAGTGCCCTTTATATAATCGAAATAGTCATTTGCAAGATTGGTAACAAGATGCACAACAAACGATCCGAGAACAACCAGTAAAAATCTGTCCGGATGCAGGCCATAAGCCTTTGCAGATATCCATCCGATCAGAAGCGGGGCAAGAGTAGCAATAAAAAAAGGCGGACGGCTTGCCTGAATCCAGGCCTTCAGCGTTTCACTGCTCATAAACTGTCATTCCCCGGCTTGATCCCTGTATAAAGATAGGTGATACCGAATGTAAGCTTATATTTTTTTACCTCTGTCAGCCCTGCTTCCCTCATTAAGCCTGCAAATCTTTCCGGAGAAGGGAAATTCATGATTGAGTCGGCAAGATACAGATATGCAGCAGGATTAAAAGAAAGCAAACCTGCAATGCCCGGCAATATACGGTTTAAGTATAGATGGTAAAGTTTTTTAAGCAAACGGTTCCGGATATATGTCATTTCGAGAACCATTACCTGTCCGCCCGGCACTATTACTCGCATCATCTCTTCCAGTGCCGCCGTCCTCTCAGGGATATTCCGTATGCCGAAGGCGATGGCTGCAACATCAAAGGTGTTGTCTTGAAAAGGAAGGTTGAGGGCATCTGCATTGGCAAAGCTGATACCGTGTCCGAGCCCTTTCCGAAGAACCTTTTTCTGACCCGCATCGAGCATGTCCTGGACAAAATCGATACCTGTTGAATGTACATCATGAAATCTCTTTGCAGTCATAATGGTAAGGTCGGCAGTACCACAGGCCACATCCAGAAAGCGGCGGGTGTGATAAAATCGCATTTTTTTTACTGTAAAGCGCCGCCAGGCAACATCGCGCCTCATACTTAGAAAATGGTTCAAAAAATCATATCGCTTTGTTATGGTGGAAAAGATCTCCTTAACCATGCCGGTGTGTTCTGTCCCGGTAACTTTAGATATTGAAGGATATTGTTTATTCAGACTTTTTTCCATCTGCATACCTTTCTTTCAAGGAGATCGAAAATCTCATAGATTACAATACCGATAGTGGAAAGCGCAATGATACCGACAAACATAGTTGTATAATCCGCCCTTCCCCAGGCGTCTATTATATAATATCCAAGCCCCATGTTTGTCCCGATAGACTCGACAAAAAAAAGTACGGCGATGGATGTGCCCGTGACTATACGCAGTGAAGTAAAAATACCGGGGAGGCTGACCGGCCATACTACATGGCGATAAAAATCCCATTGCCGGCTGCCGAGCGACCTGAGCGAGTAAATTACCTCCTTATCTATTGTACGGGCAGCATCGCGGGTTGTTATGAGAAGCTGGAAGAAGATAATCATAGTAATTAGAACAATCTTGGCTGTATCTCCAAGCCCGAAAATGACAAAGATGATAGGCATAAGGACGATCTTCGGCACCGGGTATCCAAGATATATTAACGGCGAAAACAGACGGTCGAGCTTATCGTTGCTTCCAAGGAGAAGCCCCAGAGGGGTTGCAGTGAAAAAGGCAATAAAAAGCCCGGTGATGATGCGGAAGGTGCTGGACATTACATGCTCCCAGAAGCTGCGTTCCCTGATCTCTCGAAAACCTTGAATAAATACAGATACCGGGTCGGGGAGTATTGAACTGCCAAGGATTAAAGAAAGGATATACCAGACTGCATAAACAATGATTATCGTTATAACATATGTAATGATCTGCTTTTTTTTCATGCAAAGTCCTCAAGGATTTTGCGTAATTCAAGACATCGTTCAAAAAATGCGGGCCTGTTCCGGTATTCAAGACTACCCATTTCAGGGTTTTCAATGACGGTCTTTATGCCAGCCCCCTGGTTATTCAGTACCATAATTTTACGCCCGAGAAATACCGCCTCTTCAATATTGTGAGTTACTATGACAAAGCTGAACTTCCCCTGGGTAAATATCGTAAGAAGTCTGTTTTGCAGGCGTTCACGGGTAATCGTATCAATTGCGGCAAAGGGCTCGTCAAGAAGCAAAAGTGACGGGCGAAGCAGAATTGCCCTTGCAAGGGCAACGCGCTGACGCTGTCCCCCGCTTAACTGCCCGGGGTAAAGGTGGTCAATATCTTCAATGCCCAACTTTTGTTTTACAGTAATCAATTCTTCATCAGCAATTTTTATCTTTTGCAGGTGAGCTCCCAGTGTGATATTGGCTGCTACGGTTTTCCATGGTAATAGTCCGTAATGCTGCAGCACAAGCCCTATCTTTCTGTTGGGAGCATGTACCGGGCTGCCGTCCATCCATACGCTGCCTTCGGTTGGAGAGAGAAGTCCTGCCGTAATCAGCAGAAGCGTTGTTTTACCGCACCCGGAAGGACCGACAATAGAAAAGGAATCGCTTTTTGAAAGACTGAGATTGATTCCCTGCAATACGGTTTTTGACTCATCAGCATTAATAAATATTTTTTTTATATTATCAAGTCTTAAAAGGTCATGGGAGGTAGCCATCACCCACCATTTGTTTGAATGTCATCTCGGTTTTTATGATCTTTTTCCCTCTCAACCACTGATATACGTCCATAACTTGATTATAATCAGGTGTAGTGAGCTTCCTGAATTCCGGGATGGGAAATGTTTTTTGAAGAGGATCAGGAACTCTGCACTCACGGTTCATGATTGAACGGACTTCATCGCGATGCCTGTTTGTATATTGAGAAGCTTTCTCTACCGCTGCAAGAAATTTCTTTACAACATCGGGGTAATCTGTGAGGAAACGTTCGTTAAAAACAAGTACGGTAGCTGATGCATTAGCCCCTGCATCATCAATCAAAACCTTGCAGCCTTTCTGCTCGGCAAGGGTTACAAGAGGCTCAGGGAGCATTGCAGCCGGTACCTGGCCTGAGAGGAGCATCTGCAGGCGGATCGGTATACTTTTTATTTCTATCTGTTTTATACTCTCTGTTTGATTGGATTTTGACTTTAAAAGCTTCGTCATAAGGTAATCTAAAATAGTGTTGGAGCTTACTGCAATCCCCTCCCTGGATATCTCGGAAATTGATTTGTTTGTGTGCTTCGGCGAGGCAATAATTGCAAACATACGTTGTGTTTTCGGAGTGTTAAATATTGTAGCTATCATTTTTGCAGGCGTCTTATTGGCATTCAATACCATGGGGGTCATCATATCGCCGAAATACCCGGAAATCTGCCCCGCAGATAGCGCTACATCTTTTTCCATAGCAGAATTGAATCTGACAAGGTTTACAGACAACCCCTGTTCTTTAAAAAAATCCTTTTCCACTGCAACAAAAAGCGGAAGCGCCTGCAGCACAGGGAGTGTACCGAAATTTACAACAGGCAAGGGCTTACTGTCTTTATTTTCTCCTGCATCGAGTGACTGATTCGTCAACGTAAAAATTGATACAAAAATTATAAATAACAGGGCAATCTTCTTCATTTTGTATGTCCTTTCAGTCATTTAAGCCGGGGATATCCAGTTATTTCTTACAACATAGTATAGAAAAGAATGGGCTGGATGTCAATTTACCTGACATAATACACATACATCCCTATTTGTTATGTCTATGTCTGTGAGCATTACATTATTTCCCCAAAATGACAGTATACAACTGTAAAAATAAAGGTAATCATATCAATATTATTATAAAAAATGTATTAATGTATTAATTGATTATATCTTTCTTCGAATGAGCATCAGGTAATAATCTCTAAAGAAAATGTAATAAATGACGATTGTAAAAGCAATACTCAAGGATAATGTCAGGTATGCCCTGTCATTCCAAAAGTATTTCGCCGCAAAGATCAATAACAGCAGTATAATACCGGCCATCAAGGATTTAGTTATCTGGCGGATGGTCTTTCTCGTCATTCTGTATCCGATCTTTTTCTTTAAGCACATGTAGAGCACTGAAAAATTGTAAAGTGAAACAATCGACGTGGCAAGAGAAATACCAAGATTTTTAAATTGTTTCATCAGCAGGGCGGCAAGTATTGCGTTGATAATAATTGAGGTGATACCGATTACTGCAGGTGTTTTCATATCGTGCAGGGCATTGAATACCCTAACAAGGGAGAGAGAGAGGGCATAAAAAAGAATCCCTATTCCATAACCGAAAAGCGCCCTGTTGGTCATAAACGTTTCCTTTGAGGTAAAAGCGCCGCGTTCGTATAGCAACTTTATGATTGAATCCCCTGTGGAGCATAACAATATCGTAGAGGGAATCAGGGTTATACACAAAAGAATGAAAGAGCTGTCAATGTGCGCATAGATTCCCCCCATGTCTTTTTCATGGTACAGTTTTGAAATCTTTGAAAACATTACCGTATAAACAGGGACGGCAAAAAGGCTGAAAGGGAGAATAAAGATCCTGAAAGCATACGATAGAGAAGCTACCTCTCCATGAGGAAGGTAAGAAGCTATAATTCTACCCACAAAACTATTAATAGGGACGATCGATGTGGCAATAAGTGCACCCGTAAAAAGCCTTTTTGCCTCTGCAAAAGACGGGTGGTTTAGGGAAAGTGTAATCCTGTATCTGATATTGAATTTCCTTAAATATGGGAATTGAACAATAATCTGGGCGGCAGAGCCGAGGGTAACCCCTGCAGCAAGGCTGTATATGCCGAATTTTTTACTGAGAATAATTGCAACGAGTATAAAGATGATGTTCCACATAATCCCTGACATCTCAGGTGCTGCAAAATGTTCTTTTGCGTTAAGAAACGCCTTCATAACTGACAGGATTGCGTGAAGAGCGATAACGGGTATCATAATGATGAATAAGATTCTTGTAATCCTTTTTGCTTCAGGATCAAATCCCGGCGCGATTAATTGAATAATCTCATTGCTGAAAATAAAGAATATTGTTGATAAAATAAGTGTAATAATTATAGTAATATTTATAAAGGTCGCATATATGCTGGAGTATTCTTCTTCGTTTTTCATATATTTTGTACATACAGGTATAAGAAAGGCACTTGTTGCACCGGAAAAGAAAAGTGTCTGAATTAATTCGGGAAAGTTAAAAGCCACAACGAATGCGTCAACCAGCAGCGTAGCACCGAACAGGTATGCCTGGATTGCCTCTCTTACATAACCGAGAGGCCTGCTTATTAATGTGATTACTGTAATTATTGAACCTTTTTTTATTATATCGTTTGTAGGATTATTTAAAGCGTCCCGATCAGATATTATCTCTTTCAATATTTTTTCTCTTAGCGGTTTTGCGCAGCTTGATTAAGGCCTTTTGCTCTATCTGTCTGATCCTTTCCCTTGTAACCCCAAAGATCTTACCAATGGATTCGAGGGTCTTGGGTTCCTCTCCGTCAAGACCATACCTTAATATAATTACCTTTTTTTCATCATTATTTAATGCATCAACCCAGGAAGCTACCTCTTCAACCCTTTTTGCCTGTTCAAGTGCCGCTAAAGGTTCCTGGTACAAAGTATCCGGCAAAACATCTTCAAGCCTGAGCTTGCCGTCTTCATCAATAATCGTTTCAAGTGAGCATGTTTTTATTATCATGGAGAACAAATTATTTACAAAATCAATTGAGAATCCCGTTTCACGCGATATGTATTCAGGTGTGGGCTCTTTCCCCTCCTTGTCCATATAATCGTTCACTGTCCTTGATATTTTATAAATTCTTGAGGAAATATGTATAGGCAGGCGAATAGTTCTTGAGAAGTTTGCTATCGCCCTTTCTATTGATTGTTTTATCCACCATGTTGCATATGTAGAAAATCTGCATTTTCTTGACAGATCGAACTTTTCTACAGCCTTTATCAGGCCGATGTTCCCCTCCTCGATAAGATCGAGGTTTGATAATCCCTGGTTTACATACCTCCTTGATATCTTTACAACAAGCCTCAAATTGGCCTCTACAAGTCTT
>Ga0351912_1035_pt1 | contig 45175 bp, 40 predicted proteins | sample TotcelHT113001M3_FD_206863 | JGI IMG/M metagenome (GOLD analysis project Ga0351912, IMG submission 206863) | Enriched cells from coal bed in the Powder River Basin, Montana, United States - Total cells T11 rep1 HSBNCT.T11.300.1.M3 ...
CCGGAAATTATAATCCCCTTCGTTTCAGAAAAAATTGATAATAACGGCAAATTGACAGACGCAAAAACAAGAGAAAAAATAAAAGAATTGCTTGAAAGTCTTATTAGCTGGACTAAAAGGCTGAATTTAAAATAATATCATGTCATATTAAAAAGGCTGACCCAATATGTGAACAGCCCGGAAGAGGATGAAAAAACTATGAAGAATGCTGTTTTTAAAGTGCCGATCGATGAGCGGTACTTCGAAGATTACGTGCCCGGTTCGATATATGAATTCGGATCTATAGTGGTGACGGAAGAGGAAATCATTGAATTTGCGAAGCGATATGACCCGCAGATATTCCATATTGATCCGATTGCTGCCCGAAAGACCGGATTCGGCGGACTTATCGCAAGCGGATGGCATACAGCAGCGCTGACAATGAGACTGCTTGTCGATCACTACATTTCCCGTGTTGCAAGTCTGGGTTCGCCCGGCGCCGATGAATTGCGCTGGCTCAAACCGGTACGACCGGGCGATGAGCTTTCTATATGTGTAAGGGTTCTGGAATCAAGACGCTCGAAATCAAAGCCTGACCGGGGTGTTGTACGGTCAATGGTGGAGGTGCTGAATCAGAATCGCGAGGTAGTGATGACCAGGACAGCGGTAGGGATCACACGCTGCCGTAACAAGGGATAATATTTATTGAATAGTTCGACAGTGTTGTGATAACGGTATTTTGCTAATGAAAATAGTTTATGCAATACGACATGTAGGATTAACCGGCGGGGTGAAGGTATTCTTTCAACATGTGGAGCTTTTGCGAAACATGGGACATACGGTCTATCTTATCACACGTTTTATTGATGAAAAGTGGGGGTTCAGGGTAACACCGGAAATAGTTCCTTCATTTGATGAGATGCATGTGCCGGAGGCGGATGCAATTGTAGTCACAACCCCGAAAGATGTTGAGGACCTATGGAAAATTGCAAAAAAAAGGAATATCCCCCTCTTTCATTTTATGCAGGGCTTTGAGCCTGATTATGTACTGGAGAGAATAAGAGGTAATGTTGTTCCGGCGCGTTTCCGTTCAAAGGGGTTTTTGACAAGACTGAATTATTTAAGGAAAAAGCGTGGCTGGAAACAAAAACTTAAAAGGTTTGATGCGTTATACAAACTTCCTACTCTAAAAATTGCAATTTCCCCTCATCTTGTTGCAGGTGTTGAAAAGAGATTTAAAATGCCGTGTTATCTTCTGCCGAACGGGATTGACAGGAAAGTATTTTATCCGAAGGCGGCGGAACTTGATTATTCAGGTACGATCAGAATACTTTCGGTTGGAAATTATACCATAGAGTACAAGGCTATACCGGATATATTAAAGGCAGTGAAGATTTTAAAAGAGAAAGGGAAAAAAGTTTTTCTGACAAGGGTATCCCCGGCAGATATTCCGGATGATGAAAAGAATTACGGGGTGGTGGACAGGTTTTTCGTAAGGATATCCGAGCAGGAGATGGCAAACCTGTATCGGGAAACCCATGTACTTGTTTCTGCGTCAACCGAAATAGAAGGTTTCGGTTTGCCTCCCGTGGAGGCCATGAGTACAGGAACGCCTGTAATACTGACAAGGGTCGCCCCCTTTCTTGCATTTGATGAGGTTCGTGACTATGCATATTTTGTAGATGTCCACAGACCGGAAGAGATTGCGCAGGCTGTTATTGATATAACTAAAAATGAAGAAATGCGTTTTACTCTCATCAAACGTGGATTTGAGGTATCGGGCAGATATGCCATAGATAGTGTAGGAAAGATGCTGGAAACGATTTTAAGAAAACATATTGAAAAGGACAAAGAATAAAGAAAGTTGATGCTGCCGGCTGTTCCGATGAAATTAGATTTGTTAAGTAAATAAAGCATAATATATAAAAAATATCGGGATATTAAAATATCTTGACATGTAAATAGTTTGCTGTCATTATTAGTGTGTTCAGTGGTTGAACATATTCAAAAATTATTTATTTTCAATGGTTACAACTATCAATGGCGGTAGCCTACCCAAAATAGCTCTATGAACGAAGCTCAATTTAAAACTTTGAAAGAATTATCTGTAGAGGGTACAGTGTCTCAACGTGATCTCTCCAGAAAGGTAGGGTTGAGTCTTGGAAGCATCAACTATATCATGAAAGAACTTATTCAGAAAGGATATGTCAAGGCCCAGCGCTTTAAAAATTCGAGTAAAAAAGCAGCATATATATATGTTCTGACACCTCAAGGGATAAACGCACGAGTTAAACAAACCCAGTATTTCCTTCAGAAAAAAATGGAAGAATACGAAAAGCTAAAGATGGAGATTGATGAATTAAAAAGAGATACAGACGAGGTACGGCAGGTAAAGGCAAACCGGAAAGCTAAAAAGGAAGGAGATATAAGTTTATGAAATTGCTTATTACAGGGGGTGCTGGGTATGTCGGGTCTGTGCTCACAAACACAGCCCTTAAAAATGATTTTGAGGTAAGGGTTGTTGACTCTTTATATTTTGATAACAAGGTGCCCTTGATACATCTGGGTAATCCTTATTATGAATTCATCCGTCTTGATATTACGGAAGCAGGTAAAATAAAACCGTATTTGAAAGATATTGATTTTGTTATACACGCTGCCGCTATAGTGGGAGAGCCTGCAAGCAACAAATTTCCTGATTTGACGGAAAAAACAAATTTTGGAGCCACAAAGGAATTGATCCGGCTTGCAGCAGAAGAGGGGGTAAAAGGCTTCATCTTTCTTTCTACCTGTTCCAACTATGGGGTTGTAGATGGAATGGCAAACGAAAACACGGATTTAAAACCCCTTTCACTCTATGCCGATACCAAAGTAAGGGTGGAGAATTTGCTGATGGATGGTTCAAATGATATTGATTGGGTTATATGCAGAATGTCTACTATCTATGGGGCATCACCGAGAATGCGCTTTGACCTGACAGTAAACGATTTTGCATTGAATGCCTTTATGAAGAAATATCTTGATGTATTTCTGCCTTATACATACAGGCCTTATATCCATGTATATGATGCGTCAAGGGTAATTATTTCGATGATCTCACAGTTCGATAAGGTTCATAAGAACGTTTTTAACGTCGGATTTAACAGTGAAAATTATCAGAAGATTAAAATTGCTGAGACAGTGAAGAAGTTTGTTCCTGATCTGAAAATAGATGTAGTAGACAAAGGTGCTGATCTGAGGGACTACCAGGTTGATTTCAGTAAGCTCAAGGATTATCTTAATCTGACTAATGTTTTTACAGTGGAGGACGGGGTCAGGGAAGTTGTGGAGATGCTGTATTCAGGGATTATAGAAAATCCCTATGAAAAAATATATTACAACACTGAACCTAAACTGAGGGGTGGCGGTGAAGATAGAGCTTGATGCACCAAATCTGGGTGCAATTGAAAAGGCATATATTGAAAAAGTCATAGACTCTAATTTTGTCTCTACTTTCGGTCCCTTTGTCCCGCAATTTGAAAATGAAATGGCCGGATATCTCGGTGCTAAAAGGGCGGTCTCGACTCAGAGCGGAACTGCCGCCCTCCACGTAGCTCTGTATGAACTGGGAATAAGAGAAGGGGACGAGGTTATCGTTCCTGCGCTTACCTTTGTAGCTACAGTAAATCCGATTGTTTACGTAAATGCAAAACCTGTCTTTGCCGATGTTGATATGAAAACCTGGAATATCAGTCCTGCAGAAATTGAACGCTGCATATCGCCAAAGACAAAGGCAATTATTCCCGTCCATCTTTATGGAAACCCCTGCAAAATGGGTGAGATAATGGAGATAGCAGCAAAATACGGGCTTTTTGTCATAGAGGATGCAACGGAGAGCCTTGGCGCAAAGTACAAGGGCCGATATACGGGGAATGCAGGAGATCTCGGCTGTCTGAGTTTTAACGGCAATAAGACTATTACCACAGGCGGCGGAGGTATGGTTGTAGGAAATAATGAAAAGCGAATGGAGCACATCAAATTTCTTGTAAATCAGGCTCGTGATGAATCAAAAGGTTACTACCATCCGGAGATAGGGTTCAACTACAGGATGACGAACCTTGAAGCAGCAATGGGACTTGGCCAGATGGAGAGGCTTGGTGAATTTCTCGCAAAAAAGAAGATATACAACGATATTTATCGTGAAGAATTAGGTAAACTTGATTTTATAAAGTTTCAGGAGTCATATGATGACTCCGAGAGTTCTTTCTGGTTTACATGTATAACTATACATAAAAAGGCTGATCTTGCTGCTGTCATGGATTCACTGAAAAATAAAGGCGTACCCGTTCGGAGAGTTTTTATGCCTATCACCAATTTCCCGCCATACATGATGACGGACAATTCTTCTTTGAAAAATTCCTACGATATATACGAAAAGGGCCTTTGTCTGCCATGTTCGACACTGAACTCTGCCGATGATATTTATTATGCCTGCAAGGCAATAAAGGAGATCCTTTCATAACCATGGAAGATTTGATACTTTTCGGCGGCGGCGGACATTGCAGGTCATGCATAGATGTCATAGAAACTGAAAACATTTTCCGAATTGCAGGAATTGTTGATATAAAGGAGAAGCTGCACCAGAAGGTTCTGGGGTATGAGATTTTTACTACAGAAGATGATTTGCCCGGACTTGTCAAAAAATTCAGGTATTTTTTTATCACAATCGGTCAGATAGAAAGCGCCGCTGTAAGGATAGATAAATTTAACAGGCTGAAAGAGCTTGACGCCGTATTTCCGGTTATAATCTCGCCCCGGGCTCATGTGTCGAAACACTCTGTCATCAATGAAGGCACTATCATAATGCATAATGTTATAGTCAATGCAGGCGCCCAGATTGGCAGAAACTGCATTATTAATACGGGTGCAATCATAGAGCACGATGTGGTTATAGGGGACCATTGCCATATCTCAACTGCAGCAGTGATAAACGGCGGTACAAAAATCGGGGCAGAAACATTTATAGGAAGCAACAGCGCCACAAAGCAGTACATAGGAATAGGCGAGGGCGTATTTGCTAAGAGCGGTGTTACTGTTCCTTTTGACATCCGTGCATACTCAAAATACCCGCCAAAAAAAGACAAGAATTGAAAAGTAAATTATCTGATAAGAAGGTGTTCATCATTGCCGAAGCAGGTGTGAACCATAACGGTGACGTTAAGACTGCGAAAAAAATGATTGATGCAGCAGTTAAAGCAGGCGCCGATGCCGTTAAATTTCAGACTTTTGTGCCGGAAGATCTTGTGAGCAAAAAAGCGCCCAAGGCAGAATATCAGAAAAGCACCACAGATGCAGGAGGATCACAGCTTGAAATGCTGAAAAAGCTGTCTCTTAAAGCTGATGCATATAAAGAACTTATTGAACATTGTAAGAAAAGGAAAATACAGTTTCTGTCTACCCCCTTTGATATGGACAGCATCAATCTTCTCAATAAATTAGGTCTTGAGACATTCAAGATCCCTTCAGGCGAGATAACGAATTTTCCTTATTTGAAAAAAATAGGAAGTTTGAAGAAGAAGATCATCATGTCCACAGGTATGGCTGATATGAGAGAAATCAGAAGAGCAATGAAAATCCTTGTTGAAGCCGGGACATCCAAAGAAGACATAACACTTCTTCATTGTAACACCGAATATCCCACTCCTCTTCAGGATGTAAACCTTCTTGCAATGGCAGCCATGAAAAAGAGATTCGGCGTGAGGACAGGTTATTCAGACCATACATTGGGAATAGAAATACCTGTAGCTGCAGCAGCTCTTGGTGCCGAGGTTATTGAAAAACATTTCACACTGGATAGAAACGCTGAAGGTCCTGATCACAGGGCATCGCTTGAACCGGAAGAACTGGAGGCGATGGTTTCTGCAATAAGAAACACCGAAAAAGCGATGGGTAATGGAATTAAAAAGCCGTCTCCCTCAGAAATGAAAAACATGGTCATTGCAAGAAAAAGCATTGTAGCTCTGAGTCAGATTAAAAAAGGTGATATTTTTACGGAAAAGAATATTGCTGCCAAAAGACCGGGATCAGGAATCAGTCCTATGAAATGGGACAGAGTAATAGGAAAAAAGGCGAAAAGAGATTTCGAGCCTGATGAAATAATAGAGGTATGAACAGGAACAAAACAAGATCTTGTTTAAAGCGGGACAAATCATGACCAAACCAAAACGTAAAATAGCAGTTGTAACTGGTACGCGAGCTGAGTACGGACTTCTTTACTGGATTATTAAAGGAATCCACGAAGATCCCGGGCTTGAACTGCAGCTCATTGTTACCGGCATGCACCTGTCAACAGAATTCGGCTATACTGTTAAAGATATCGAAAAAGACGGTTTTCCTATTGCTGAAAGAGTTGAGATGCTCCTTTCTTCCGACACAAAAGTATCTACCTCTATTTCAATGGGTATCGGTCTTGCCGGATTTGCAAAGGCATACGAGAGATTGAACCCGGACATCCTTCTGGTGCTTGGCGACCGCTTTGAAATATTTTCTGCTGTTTCAGCCGCTGTACCGATAAGAATACCTGTTGCACATATCCACGGAGGGGAGGCCACTGAAGGTGTAATGGATGAACAGTTCCGCCATGCTATTACCAAGATGAGCGCCATCCATTTTCCCGCTGCTCAACGTTATGCCGACCGGATAATCCAGATGGGCGAAAGGCCCGAGAGAGTTTATTGTTTTGGCGCTCCGGGACTGGATAATATCTATAAACTCAAATTAATGAACAGGAAGACGCTTGTCAGGGAGCTTGGTTTGCCTGAAAAGGGCAAAACAGGTGTTGTTACATTCCACCCCGAGACGATTGACAATTTTTCTGTAGAATTACAAGCACAGGAAGTATTGAAGGCGCTTTCTGAAATTGGAGACATCTTCTGGGTTATTACCATGTCCAATGCAGACCCGGGAGGAAGGTCTATACAGGTTCTTATGGAAAAGTTCGTTCAGGCAAATGCCGGCAGGGTTAAATTGTTTGCATCCCTGGGTCAGTTGCGATACCTGTCGCTTTTGAAACATGCAGAGCTTATGGTAGGAAATTCATCATCGGGTATTATTGAGGCGCCGTCATTCCGGCTTCCCGTGGTGAACATCGGCGGCAGGCAGGCCGGCAGGATTCGTTCGGAAAACATCATTGATGTTCCAGTTTGTAGAAAACCGGATATTGTGAAAACTATATCTAAAGCGATGAGTGATGGTTTTAAAAGTTCATTGAAAGGCCTTGAGAACCCTTACGGTAAGGGCGATGCCAGCAAAAAGATTGTAAAGATCCTGAAAACATTGGATTTAAACGGTATATTAAAAAAAGAATTCAATGAAATACCTTACTGGAGGCACTAAAAATATAAAATGGATAAAGTAAAACTAAAATCTCTTCTTGTTCCGCCTGATACCACAATTAAACAGGCAATGCAGAGGCTCAGCGAGACTTCTGAGAGGATACTCTTTGTTGTAGATGAAAAGGAAATGCTTCTTGGAACAGTTACTGACGGAGATATCCGGACTGCCCTTATAAACGGGTTAAAATTCAGCGATCTGGTAGAAATTGTAATGTACAGGAGGTTTGCAGCTGTGAAAGAAGGCATGCTGAATATGGATCAGCATGTAAAAACTCTTATGGTGCAGAACAAGATCGAGCAGATACCCGTGCTTGATGATGAGGGTGTTGTTGTTGATGTTTTTCTCTGGACTGACCTGCTTGGAAAAGGAGAAAGTAAAAAACCTGAAAAGACCTTTGAAAAATCCGTAATTGTAATGGCGGGCGGAAAGGGAACAAGGCTTGAGCCTTTCACGAGAATACTGCCAAAACCCCTTATTCCCATTGGAAATAAACCGGTTATCGAACTAATTATGGAAAGTTTTTATAAATGCGGATTTTATCGTTTCATTTATTCACTTAATTATAAGAAAGAATACATAAAACTTTTTCTCAGAGAAAACAAGTCACACTATGAGATTGACTGGGTCGAGGAAGACGACTTCTATGGAACGGCAGGCAGTCTTGCGCTCATAAAAGACAAAGTTACCGATACTTTTTTTGTTACTAACTGTGATTCTCTATTGACAGTGGATTATGCGGATGTGTTGAGATGGCATGAGTCAAAAGGGGCAGCCATGACAATTATCGGATGTCACAATGAGGTAAAAATACCCTTCGGTGTTTTGCAGCTGGACAACGGGATTCTGGAAGGTATTATAGAGAAACCTATACATGATATGATTATCAATACAGGCGTGTATGTAATGGAACCTGTTGTATTGTCTTATTTAAATCACAACGAACACATGAATATGAACGAGTTGATTGAAATTGTGTCGAAGGATAAAAAGGTTGTTGTATATCCAATATATGGAGGCTGGGTTGATATTGGTCAATGGGAAGAGTATAAAAAAAGCGTCGAAGAATTTGGAGGATTTAACATCTAATGAAAAATCGTTACACTAATATTCATTATAACGAAAATTTAAGGCCATACACGAAATATCCTGAAAAACTCTGCAACCATCTTGCAGATCATTATTTCAAAAGGAGATCCGGTAATTTCCTGGATCTTTGTTGCGGCAGGGGAGAACATCTGGAAATCTTCCAGAAGATAGGGTTTACGGTATACGGAATCGATATGGATACCGTTGCCAGGGATAAAGGGCTCAGTGTAGCCATTGTTAACATAGAAGAAGAATCGTTTCCATTTGAAGATGATTTTTTCGATGTAATCATGATGAAATCTGCCATTGAACATATACGTAATATAGACAACCTGATGAGTGAAGTCTACCGCGTTCTTAAACCAGGAGGCTGCTTTCTTGCCACTACATGCGACTGGAAGCAGAATTATAAAGTATTTTACGATGATTACACTCACAAGACGCCCTTTACCAAGGCATCAATGGAGGATATGTTCAAGATGTTTGAATTTAAACATTGTTTTGTTGAACACTTTTACCATCTTCCTTTTACATGGAAAAATGCCTTCTGTAAGAGCCTGACAAAACTTTTTGCACTTATTCCTTTGAAATATACACAGACATCGGAACTGACGGAGTTCAAAAAACTGATTAGATTTTCAAAGGAAGTCCAGTTGCTTGGCTATGCTGAAAAAGGGTAGAGGATTTACGATAATGAGCATGTTTAACAGCGACATACACACATATTCAATATAAAGGCGTAAATATGAAAAAAATAAAAGTTTACTTAGCCGACCTTGTCCATAATTATCTTGGCGGCGGATCATATATGTTCCCTTTGAACGTCGGCTTCGTTGCATCCTATGCAAGGAAGGTCTTTGGTAACGATATTGATGTTGAAATCTTCAAGTATCCCGACCATCTGATAAACCGGCTGAAGGAAAATCCTCCTCCTGATATCCTTGGCCTGGGTCACTATAGCTGGAATGCACACCTGAATAACAGGGTCTCTGATCTTGCAAAGTCCATCTCGCCGGGCATGCTTATTGTATGCGGCGGCCCCAACATCAACCAGACAGAAGGCGGATTCAGAGACTTTTTTACCGAAAACAGTGCGGTAGATTTCTATGCCGTAAATGAAGGGGAAGTCAGTTTCGCCAGCCTCATAGGCAAATATCTGTCTGTTGGCTGCGATTTGTTAAAGGCTAAAGATTCTGTTATAGAAGGATGCGTTTTTGCTTGTAACAAAGAAATTATTGCAGGCAAAAAGCTTGACAGAATTGATGATCTTAACAGTATCCCCTCGCCGTACCTGACAGGTATATTGGATGAGTTTTTTAACTATGACCTTATTCCAATTATTGAGACAAACAGGGGATGCCCCTTTTCCTGCACATATTGTGCACAGGGGCTTGTATCGCAGCACAGGGTGAAACTTTTTGACATCGATCGTGTTCTTGAAGAGCTTGACTACATAGCAGACCATGTTAAGAAGACGAACCTCCTATGTTTTGCCGATGCCAATTTCGGTATTGCTCCGAGAGATTTGAAGATCGGAGAAAAGATACGGGAACTTCAGAAAGAAAAGGATTATCCCAGGCGCTGTGTAATAAACTGGGTTAAAACCAAGCAAAGCATAGCATTGGCGGAGATTATGGGTGAATCAGCATATCTTGTGTCTTCACTTCAGTCTGTTGATCCTGTTGTTCTTAAAAATATTAAGCGGAACAATATAGACAATGAACATTTCAGGGAGATCATTGATCATGTAAATGAAGCCGGAGGCATTTCGGGCACTGAGATCATCCTTGCATTGCCGGGAGAGACAAAAGAGAGTCATTTGAACAGTTTGAGGAACATATTTGGCTGGAACGTTAGCTACATTATCTGTTATAACTGCCTGCTTATAAACGGAAGCGAACTTACTCTGCCGGAAGAAAGAGAAAGATACAGGATTGGAACAAAGTTCCGCCTTATCGACAGTTCCTTCGGACAGTATGACGGGATATTCTCATTTGAGTCTGAGGAAGGGGTGAGGTCTACCTCCACCATGTCCGAAGAGGATATACTTTTTTTCCGTCCCGTTCATTGGCTTATCCAGTTTTTCTGGAACTACAGGGCTTATTTTCCGCTGCTTAAATATCTTCACCTCCATGATGTAAACCCTGTTGATTTTATTGTATCGGTTATTGAGTCGGCGCAAAGCGCTGCCGGGACTGTACGATCCATGTTCCGTGATTTTAGAGAGGAATCTATTAATGAGTGGTTTCCCACAGCGGAAGCGCTCAGGGAATACTATCAGGAACCGGATAACTTTGAATTCATCCGCGCGGGCGGAATCGGAAAAATGAACGGTAAATATACCTGGCGGGTAATTCTTGAATGTAAAAAGGACTTTGATAACTATATAGGTGAAGTAGCGAAGAAGATGCTTCCGGATCATAAAAATATACTTGAGGATCTTGTTAATTTCTCGGCCAATACATTGCCGGATTTCAGTGAGAATATCGATTTCGGGAGCAGGAAAACTGTAGATTTTCAATATGATGTGCTGGGGTGGCAGAAAGGTAGATTCAAATTTCCTATCAGGAAGGGCAATATATCTTACCTATTTTACTTCACAGATGAAAAAAAGGATGCTCTCAATGTGCTTACAAACCAGTACAAACACGCGAACAGAAACGTAACAATGAGAAAAATGACCGAGCACATGCGTATCACCGATCTATATTATGATATCGAGGAGATAAAAAGACCATGAAGGGGGCTGAATGAAAGATTTTCTTAAAGAAAATGTGCGTTTTATTATGAGGACAGAGCTTTTTGCGGGCAACGGGATTGCCATGGAGCTACCCGAAAAATTAAAAAGTTTTGGCTGGAACAGGGTGGGTCTTGTTGTGGACAAAGGCGCTTATCAGGGTAATAGCTATGTTAATGATATTGCCCGTCTGCTGGAAAAAAGCATGGAAAAAGTCGTGTTGCTTGTCGGTGAGATGCCGGAGCCAACATACGATTACCTGGATAAGGTAAAAACAGTTTTTGAGTCATCCGATCTGGACTGTTTTGTCGGTATTGGCGGAGGCAGTGCTCTTGATCTTACAAAAGGTCTCGCGACACTGAAGACGAATAAAGGACCGGCAATAGAATACAGGGGTTTTGGCAAGGTAAAAGAGGTTCCTCTGCCTGTTGTTGCCCTTCCCACAACAGCGGGAACAGGAAGCGAGGTTACACCCTATGCGGTGTTCATAGATACGAAAGAGCGCTGGAAATTCGGGATAAATACGGAATATAACTATCCCAGACTTTCTCTTTATGACCCGGGGTTTCTTGACAGTTGCCCTGATATGGTATATGCCTCGGCAGGCATGGATGCCATGACACATACATTGGAAAGCTTTGTTGCGAACGGAGCAAGCTCTTATTCCAGGATTTTTTCAATAGAAGCATTCAAACTTTTGTTTGCAAACCTTAAAAAGATTGCCCAAAAAGACAGATCAATTAATACAAAACTCAATCTGCTTGTGGGCAGCGGTCTTGCAGGGGTTGCCCTTATGAATGCAGGAGCAGGGCCTGCCGGTGCACTGAGTTATCCATTGGGTGTTTATTTTGATGTTCCCCACGGACTTGCGGGATCTGTTTTTCTGCCGGGTGTAGTGACTTATAATGTGGAAAACGGTTATACTGACTATGCAATTCTTTATGATCTTATTGCAAACGAGCCATCACTCGGGTCAGCCGAAAAATCAATCCGTTTTGCCGAAGAGATACGTAAACTCAGTGCAGCACTGGGTATACCCACAGATCTGAAAGGTTTCGGCGTGAAAACGGAAGATGACGCCAAACTGATAATCGACAACTCAATGCAACTCAAAGCAGCATTTGACCAGAATCCTGTGCCCTTCGGCAGGGATGAGATCGAAAAGCTTATCTATTCCTTAAGGTAAAGAGGTGTTTATGAAATTTGATAATTCTCTGGAAACGTACAAACAGGCACTTGATGTTATCCCCATGGGAACATCTACCTTCAGTAAAAATCCTAACCTTTTTGTAATCGGCGGAGCGCCGTTGTTTATAAAATCGGCAAACGGATGCAGGCTTTATGATGTTGATAATAATGAATTTATTGATTTTTCCATGGCGCTCGGTCCTATCATTCTCGGATATGCCAATGAAGAGGTGGACAAGGCGGCAAAGGCCGGTATTGACGACGGGCTGATATTTACTTTATCCTGCCCTGAAGAGGCGGCTCTGGCAAAGAAACTGACTGAAATAATCCCATGCTCCGAGATGGTAAGATTCTGCAAGAACGGCTCTGATGTATGCGAAGGCGCAATAAGGCTGGCAAGGAACTATACGGGGAAATTAAAGGTTATGACTATAGGCGGATATCATGGTTTCCATGATTGGTTTATTGTTTCAACTCCTCGTAAAAAAGGCATTCCCGAAGTAATGGCCGAATGGATTCTGCCCCATAATTACAATGATATTGAGACAATAGAAAAAACCATAAAGGAAAGAAAGGATGAGATTGCAGCTCTTATTATGGAACCTGTTATAAATTATGAGCCGAATGAAGGTTTTCTTAAGAGAATACGGGAGCTTACCAGAGAAAATAACATCATCCTTATATATGATGAAATGAAGACTGGTTTCCGTCTTGATATCGGAGGAGCTCAGAAATATTTTAATGTGATACCTGATCTGGCAGTTTTTGCAAAAGGTCTTTCCAACGGTTTTCCATTAAGCGTACTTACAGGAAAAAAATATCTCATGGAGCAGTTTGAAGATGAAAACTGTTTCTTTTCAGGCTCCTATGCAACGGAGAAGGCTTCTCTTAATGCTGCACTGAAGACCATTGAGATACTAGACAGAGACAGGGTGATCGAGCATAACTGGAGAATAGGCAGTCTGCTGAAAAACGGCATAGCAGATATCATAAATAAGTACAATATCGGTAATTTTGTTAAAATTGTGGGATTTCCCGTTATGAGTCATTTTGTCATAACAGATTATGAAGGTTTTACAGTGAACGAGATAAGGTCTTTTATACAGGAGGAATGTGCAAAAAGAGGAGTGCTTTTTGTAGGATACCACCACACTTCCTTTGCCCATAAAGAGAAAGACATCGAATATACATTGAAGACATATGACGAAGTATTTTCTATAATGATAAATTATATTAATGATAAATCATTGAGAAACAGGATTAATGGTAAACCTATAAGTACCTTTAATATAAGGAAATTGTAACAAAGCAACAATCGAGATTAAAATGAATTTGTTAGTAATAGGATACGGTTCAATAGGAAAGAGGCATGCGAGGAATATTCGTTCCTCAGGTCATAATGTGGTACTGTTGAGGCATGCAAGAACAGAACCCAACGAAGAAGGCATTAAAGAATATTATTCCTTCAATGATCTGTTGGCCTATGAAAAGCATATTGACGGCGCTGTTGTGTGTTCTCCGACTTCCATGCATCTTGATGATGTGAAATTGCTTTTAAAAGAGGGAATTCCTTTTCTTCTTGAGAAGCCACCCGCCCCAGACCTGGCTTCAACCATTGAAATGGCCGGCATCATAAAAGACAGGGGGTTTAAAAAATATGATGTTGCCTTTAACCTCCGTTACCACCCTGTTTTACGGTTTTTGAAGGATTTTCTCCCTAACGTGGGAAAAATATTTTCTACAAGTATATATGTCGGTTATTATCTGCCATACTGGAGGCCTGATGTTGATTATCGCGAAACGTCAAGTGCGAAGAAAGAACTTGGCGGCGGTGTTCATATTGAGCTTGCCCATGATATTGAATATGCCCTCTGGTTTCTCGGTTTCCCCGAATTGCTAACCGGATGCGTCAGTAGAGTGAGTTCTCTTGATATCTCTACAGATGATATGTGTTCGGCAATCCTGCAATATAAGGACGGTACCGCTTTAGAGCTTCACCTCGACTACCTCTCGTATAAGTATTTGAGAGGCGGAAGAATGATTGCAGAAAATGGTACCCTTGAATGGGAATGGGATGGAAAGGGAGGAAAGGTTGTATATTTCAGCAAAGAAAAAAGAGCATCGGAAGATATTTTCGTCCTGCAGCCGGGTTATGATTTTAACAGTACCTACACAGAGGAGTTGGAAAATTTTATCGGAATTATAAAAGGCAACAGAGAGAGCATGGTTGATATTGAAACTGCCTTAAATACTATGAAGGTTATAGGCGCAATTGAACAATCGGCAAGTGAGAAGAAATGGATTACCGTTAATGATGTGAATTATTAAACAAAAGGATGATAGATGAAAAAATATGTTATTATTTCAGGCGGATTAGGGGTATTAGGCCAGAGTTATGCAAAAGCATTAATTGAAGACGGCTATGATATTCTGCTGCTTGACACAAAGGTTTTTCCGGAAGACGGGGCAATTTATGGAGAATATTTTAAATGTGATATAACCGATGAAAAAGACATGGCAAGACTTGGAAACCACCTCTCTTCAGCGGGTTGCGAGATACATGGTCTTGTTAATAACGCGTCCTGCCAGCCCGAAGGATTTACAAATGAACTTGAAGACTATTCGCCTGACACATTCAGGAGAGTTCTTGAAGTAAACCTTGTGGGGAGTTTTCTGCTTGTAAAACTTGTAGTACCTTTCATGAAAAGACAGGGGTTTGGAAGTATTGTGAACATCGGCTCCATTCAGGGGGTGGTAGCCCCCACTTTTGCCATATATGAAGGAATGAACATTACATCTCCCTTGGTTTATGCAGTCTCTAAGGCAGGGATAATCCATTTTTGTAAATGGGTGGCGGCAAAATACGGTCGCTATGGCATTAGATGCAATGCCGTTTCTCCTGGAGGTGTAGGGGATTCACAGAGAGGGGGGAGTGATTTTGCAAAAACTTACGCTTCTCGGGTTCCCCTTGGGAGAATGGCGACGTCAAATGATGCGGCTGAGGCGGTACGTTTTCTGATCAGTGACCGTTCCGGATATATAACCGGCCAAAATCTGCTTGTTGACGGCGGTTGGACAATATATTAAATGCAATTTTTAATTATGAATGTTTAGCCAGCATAAAAGACATAGGCAATTTACGCGTTTCAAAAAGATAGTCAATAGGCCTAAACCGTGGACTATCAGCATTAAAAAAAGAACTTTTGTGAGGTTTTATGTATAAAGGGAGAAAATGTCTTGCCGTAATTACTGCAAGAGGAGGAAGCAAAGGTCTTCCGGGAAAAAATATAAAGATTCTCCTTGGAAAGCCCCTTATAGTATGGACAATTGAAAAGGCCCTTGAAAGCGGGTACATTGACAGAGTGATTGTATCTACCGACAGCGATGAAATCGCTGCTGCAGCAGAAAGACATGGAGCAGAGGTGCCTTTCAGGAGACCTGAAAAACTCTCCGGGGACAATATCGGCTCCTTTGATGTAGTCGCCCATGCCATTGAGTATCTTGCAAAAAATGGTGACGAATACGATTATGTGGTGCTCCTTGAGCCCACTTCACCAATGAGGAAAAAGGGCGACCTTGACAGCGCTATTGCCGCATTGATAGACAAAGAAAAGGAGGCTGACAGTCTTGTCAGCCTTGGAAGGGTTAATCTTGAGCATCCCGCTGTTATAAAAAAGGTAAATGATATGGGTTTTATGGAGCCTTACGTTGAAAGACCCGAAAAAGCAACTGGTCGGCAGGGATTCAGTCCGGCATATTTTCCCTATGGAGTTATCTATTTCACAAAAATCAGCTCTCTTTACGAATACAAAAGTTTTTATCAGCCCAGGACAATCCCTTATTTCGTAGAAAGATGGCAATGCTATGAAGTTGATGATATCTATGACTTTATGATAATCGAAACAATAATGCGTGAAAGAATAAACGATATAGTGTAAAAGTCACAAAAAGAATTCTATTACCATTTTTGCAAATAACAAACTTTAAGAAAGTATGCAGTATAAGGAGGGAGCATGACCAACGGAGAGATGCCGAAACAAACAAATACCCAAAATGAAGAGGGTAAACTTGAAGCATATTACGGATTACCAGAAGAAGTTAAATATTGTAAAAAATGTGTTTATTCGAACCAGAATCCAATCTCTGACAACGAATTCGCCCACGATATCAATAGGAAAAAGAGAACACTTAATTTAAATGACGATGGTGTATGCGACGCATGCAGTTGGTCGGACATGAAGAAAGGCGGTACTGTTGACTGGAAGCAAAGAGAACAGGAATTGATTGATCTCTGCAACAAGCACCGCAAGGATGACGGTTCTTATGACTGCCTTGTCCCTGGTTCCGGTGGAAAAGACAGTTTTTATGCTTCACATATTCTCAAATTCAAATACGGAATGCATCCTCTTACAGTAACCTGGGCACCCCATATGTACACCGACTGGGGCTGGAAAAACTTTCAGGCATGGATTCATGCCGGTTTTGACAATTATCTTTTCACTCCGAACGGAAGGATTCATAGATTATTAACGAGACTTGCAACAGAGAACATATTCTACCCCTTCCAGCCTTTTGTTATCGGTCAGAAGAACTTTGCACCGAAGTTTGCATTAAAACATAAAATTTCTCTCATATTCTTCGGTGAAAACGAAGCAGAGTACGGTAACCCGGTGGAAGACAATTTCAACCCTAACAGGGACTGGTCCTATGCGACTGCCGATGATCCGGAAAACGTTTTTATATCAGGTGTTGCAGTTCACGCATTGAAAAAAGATTATGGACTGACACAAAATGACCTCCTACCCTACCTGCCTTCGAGACTTGAAGATATGGAAGAAATGAAGATTCAGTTCCAATTCCTCGGCTACTATCTGCCGTGGCATCCGCAGGGCTGTTATTATTATGCTGTCGAACACAGTGATTTCCGGTGCGCGCCGGAGAGAACCCCTGGCACATACAGCAAGTACAACAGTATCGATGACAAAATTGATGATTTCCACTTCTTATCGCACTACATAAAGTTTGGAATGGGAAGGGCTACCTACGATGCCGCCCAGGAGATAAGGAACGAAGAAATCACGCGCGATGAAGGAATTGCTCTTGTAAAGAAGTTTGATGGTGAATTTCCGGAACGTTTCGCAGAGGAAATCTTCAGGTATCTGAGTATTCCGGAAAAAGAATATCCTGTTGCATCCAGGATGTTTGAGAGTCCTTTGATTGACAGAGATTATTTCATGAGCCTCTGCGACAGATTCAGGTCACCCCACCTCTGGAAAAAGGAGAATGGACAATGGAAACTGAGACACCCTATATGGGAGATAGAAGGAAAATAGAAAGGCACAGAAATGAATAACATACGGCTCATTGCCCGTCTTGATGTGAAGGGGCCAAATCTTGTAAAGGGAGTACAACTTGAAGGCCTTCGTAAGATGGGGAATCCCAATAAATTTGCAAAAAAATATTATGAAGACGGGATTGATGAGATTATTTATATGGATATCGTGGCAAGCCTTTATGAACGGAACAATATTAAGGAAATCATAAGACGTACCTCTGAAGATGTATTTATTCCCATAACTGCCGGTGGAGGGATTCGTTCAGTTGAAGATGCAAAGGAGATACTTCGTGCCGGTGCTGATAAGGTTGCAGTAAACACTGCTGCAATCAAAAATCCACAACTTATACGTGAAGTCTCGCAAAGGTTCGGTTCTCAATGTATGGTCCTCTCCATTGAAGCAAAGAAAAACGGTAATAAACAATGGGAGGCATATTATGACTATGGACGCGAAAAGACAGGTATTGATGTAATAGAATGGGCGCAAAAGGGTTATGACCTTGGCGCCGGGGAAATCCTGCTTACGTCCATAGATATGGAAGGCGGGGCAAAAGGATTTGATATTGAGCTTGCGAGGATTATCTCCGATATGCTACCCATTCCCGTTATTGCAAGCGGTGGCATGGGGAGTATTGATGACCTTGAAAAGGTTGTAAAAGATGGCCATGCCGATGCAGTTGCAATGGCGCATGTCCTGCATTATGGAATAAATACGGTAGGCAATATAAGAGATGAATGTCTGCAGCGAGGAATAAAGGTGAGGGCCTGCTGAGAATGCGTAATGTTGTAGTTGTTGATTATGGAATGGGCAACCTTTTAAGCGTGCAGAGAGCCTTTGAACAATGCGGCGCCAGGATAATAATTACAAGTTCGCCGAATGCAGTGGAGCGGGCCGAATGTCTTGTTCTGCCGGGAGTGGGCGCCTTTGCGGATGGCATGAGGGAATTGCACAGCAGAGGGCTTGTTGAAGCGATCAGAAAGTTTGCCAAGACAGGCAGGCCTTTTATGGGTATTTGTCTTGGTATGCAAATGATGATGGAAACAAGCGAGGAATTTGGAATTTATGAGGGGCTTGCGTTGATTGACGGCAGAGTGACCATGATTCCAAGGGCAGGTTCTGATGGCAAACCCCATAAAATACCACATATAGGATGGAATGGTCTTTTGCTCCCGAAGAACCGGGAAGACTGGAACAATACTATTTTTCAAGACCTATCGAAGGGGGAATCGGTATACTTTGTGCATTCTTTTTCAGTAGCCCCTGAGAATCCTGTTAATGATCTTGCTGATTGCGATTATAACGGGCTTTCCATTTGTGCAGCCATACAGGCGGGAAACGTCTACGGATGTCAGTTTCATCCCGAAAAGAGCGGTCCGGTAGGACTTAAAATCATAAAGAATTTCCTCAAAATACATCAATAAAAGCAAAAGCGGCCAATCAATCAAATAATGAAAATCAGAAAAGTTATCTATTTTCTTGAAGAATACTTTAATAAAAGGGACTATCATCGATTCGGCATAGAAATTATGATGAATAACGGATTTAATGTGGAGGTATGGGAATTTACCAGACTTATTGCCCCTGAAGGATATATATCAAGTTCTCCTCCGGATCAGATTCAATGGGACGGACACCGTTCATTTGAGAATTTGAAAGAGGCCGGAGATGCAATTAAAACACTCGACAGTTCTGTATTTGTAATTTCTATGGTACATTACACCCTTTACTCTCTTCCCCTGTTCAGGATGCTCTCAAAGCAGGGTATACCTTTTTCAACATCGCTCTTTGCACTCCCGGTAAGTTCCGGTCAAAAGGAATTATGGCTGAGAAGATTGAAAAAGATTACCTTTAAAAGAATTTTTGATAAGACTTTCAGAATGATCCCCTTTACCTGTTTTGGGGTAAAGCCTGCAAGAATTGTTTTTGCACCAGCAGAAAAATACTTGCTTGCAAATTATTATGCCATGAATGGGCAAAGCGAATTTCTCTGGGTACACAGTTATGATTATGATACGTACCTTGGATTAAAAGACCTCCCTCAAACGAAAGATATGTCTATAGGCGTTTTTTTGGACGAATATCTTCCGTTTCATACGGACTATCTGTACCTTGATCTTCCTGTAAAAATCTCAGCAGATGATTACTACCCTGCGTTGAGAATATTTTTTGATTATATTGAGGAAAGTTTTAATGTACGTATTGTTGTGGCCGCCCATCCACGCTCGCATTACGAAGAGCATCCCGATTATTTCGGAGGAAGGGAAGTTATAAGAGGCAAGACAGCTGAATTAGTTCAGAATGCCGGTTTTGTCCTTCTTCATAACAGCACGGCCATAAACCATATTGTCCTCTTTAAAAAGCCGATGATTTTTTTTACAACCGATAAGGTTAATGCCAGCATAGTAGAAGACCCTACTATTGAATGGCTGGCTTCCTTTTTCGGTAAAAGGGCTCACAACCTGGACAGAGAGGTTTCTATTGATTTTGATGAAGAAATGAGGGTTGATGAAGATGTATACCGCAGGTACAGGAATTATTATATTAAAAAGGATGGGACAGAAGAGTTGCCGTATTGGCAGATTGTTGCAAACAGACTTAATCAAGGATTATAAGAAAAGGGGAATCCATGTCGATATTTAACGGAAAAACTATACTGGTAACCGGTGGGACAGGTTCCTTCGGGAAAAAGTTTGTGGAGATTATCCTGAAGGAATATAAACCGGAAAAATTAATTGTTTTCAGCCGGGATGAATTAAAACAATTTGAAATGTCACAGGTCTTTCCCGGAAAGAATTATCGCTTCCCGGAAAGGGACTATCAGTGCCTCAGGTACTTTATCGGGGATGTAAGAGATAAGGACAGGCTGTACAGGGCATTCTACGGTGTTGACTATGTTATCCATGCTGCTGCGCTGAAACAGGTGCCTGCCTGTGAAAGAAACCCTTTTGAAGCAATTCAGACAAATGTAATGGGTGCTGAGAATATTATCAATGCGGCTATTGATTGCGGTGTTAAAAGGGTTGTTGCTCTCAGTACCGATAAAGCCGCGAATCCGATTAACCTTTATGGAGCAACCAAGTTGTGCTCCGATAAACTATTTATTTCAGGGAATTCCTATGCAGGCTGGAAAGATACAAGATTCTCGGTTGTGCGTTATGGTAATGTTATAGGGAGCAGAGGGAGTGTAATACCATTATTTAAAGAAAAGAAAGAGACCGGAGTTATTCCCATTACTGACCCGAGAATGACCCGTTTTTGGATTACCCTCGAGCAAGGTGTAAGGTTTGTATTGAAATGTCTCGATCTTTCAGAGGGTGGCGAGATATTTGTTCCCAAAATTCCAAGTATGAAACTGGTTGATTTAGCAAATGCAATAGCGCCTGACTGTCGGCATGAGATTGTAGGCATAAGGCCCGGGGAAAAGATCCATGAGGTTTTAGTTACAGAAGACGATGCACGGCACACACTTGAATTTGATGATTATTTTATTATACAGCCGGAATTTCACTGGTGGACATCCAAAGTGCACACCGCAAATGGAGGTAAGCCGCTAAGTGAAGGCTTTATTTATGCGAGCAACACAAATGACAGGTGGTTAAGTGTTGAAGAACTGGCAAACATTACAAAGGATTGAAAGGGGTTTATATGCCGGAAAAAATAATTTTGATCAGACCGCATAATATTTACAATTATAACAATTATCCGCCCTTGAGTTTAATTTCTTTAGGTTCAAGGCTCAAATCGGCAGGGTATGATGTAAAGATTATTAATACAGCTTTTGAAAAAGACCATCTTAAGGCTATCGGAAAGGAACTGGAAGATACTCTTCTGGCCGGTATAACGCTTCTTACCTCGGAAGTTCCCGATACCTATGATATTGTGAAGTTTATAAAGGAACATTCAAAGGTCCCGGTGGTAGCCGGGGGCTGGCATTGTACCCTGTTTCCCGAACAGATGGCTTCCAGCAGGTATATTGATTATGCGGTTGCAGGGGAAGGAGAGGAACATCTCTTAAAAATAGCAGATGCTTTAAAAAATGGTGAGAAGCCTGAAGCAACAATATACCAGAAAGAAATACTCGATCTTGATATGCTTCCCCTGCCGGAATATGATATGGACTCAAATTTGGAGCGTTTCATAACAAGTTCCCTTACAGACAAATTTCCTGAATCTGTACAGAAACCTATTCGTTGGCTACCCTATGAAAGCAGTCGCGGCTGTCCTTCTCAATGTACATTCTGTATCAACGTTGTCACCAACAACATGAAATACAGGAAGAAGAGTGCTCCTAAGGTTGTTGACGAACTGGAATATATTGTAAAAAAATTCGGTATAACCCATGTAAAAATGATTGAAGATAATTTCTTTGTCGATATTAAAAGGGCACGCGATATTTGTGAAGGTATAATAAGGAAAGGTATTAAAATCACGTGGGATGGAGAAAGCCGCTGTGATTATTTTAATGACCGTATTTTAAACGACGAAACACTGGATTTGTGCAAACGATCGGGACTTGTACAGCTTGCTCTTGGTATTGAGTCGGGTTCGCCTCATACACTTAAAATCATGAAAAAAGGCATAACACCGGAGCAGGCTGAAAATGCTGTTATGAAATGTAATGAGCACGGGATCTTTGCAAGATCATCCTTTATGATAGAAGTGCCTGGTGAAAAAAGTGAAGATATTAAAAGGACAATAATGTTTATAAACAGACTGAGAAAATATCCATTTTTTACATGCGGAATAGGAACCTTTCGGCCATACCCAAAGTGTGAGTTGACGGAAGGGTTAATTAAGAACGGTTTTCTGAAGGAACCACAAGATCTTGATTCATGGATTAATGAAGATGTTATCAGATTATATACTTCGGCAGAATATGCCCGCCCGTGGCAGATAGACGGGAAATATGCAGAAGCTGTTTCATACTACATAAATATGGAATCAGCAGTAAGGCTGGGGAACCACCAGATATCAAGTATTATCGATAAACTGAAAAATAATTTATTTATATTTTTTGCAAAAATTAGAAACCGGTTGATGTTCTATAAATTCCCACTCGATAAAAGAATTTATGCAAAATTTTTAACCAATTTTTACGAAAAACTGAGCTTAAAAGATAAAAAAACCGGAGAGTGATTTATATGGCTAAGGTAATTGGAACGATAACAGCACGAATGTCTTCCACGAGGCTTCCCGGAAAAGTGCTCCGCGAAGTTGAAGGCAAAACAATGTTTGAGCATGTTGTTGAAAGGACCCGACGCATAGAAGGGCTTGATGATGTATATCTTGCAACTTCTAAAGACCCGGCAAACGCTGAATTAATCAAAGAAGCCGAACGCATAGGCTGTAAATGGTATGCAGGCGCGGAACAGGATATTGTTGACCGTGTCAACTCTCTTTGTGAGGAAGAAGGGGCTGATGCCATAATCAGAATAAGCTGCGACACGCCGTTGTTTGATATCGAGAGCGCGGGCAGGTTTGTAAGCGAATTTAAAAAGGAATATCACGATTATATATATGTTTCCAACATGATTGCAATGTACGGTACTTTATCCGAGCTTATTTCATACAAAGCCCTCCTGGAGGTTCATAAGCATTATCATGGTCCGGCGATGAGCATCTATATTCGTGAGAATATGGAGAATTTTAAAATTCTCGGTATAGAAATAGAACATGATCTCTGCAGGCCCGAATATCGCATGACTGTGGATTATCCCGTTGATCTTGAGCTGATCCGGCATATTTACAAAGGGCTGTACAAAGGTTCTCCTGTTTCCTTGAGAGATGTTTATACATGGCTTGATGATCATCCTGAGATTGCAAAGATAAATTCGGATGTTAAGATTAAGGATGTTAATTTATATGCTGAAAGCCTTGTTCAGAAGCCGCTCTATTCTATTGCAAAATCGGGTGATGGTTTTGTTGTGCTTGATGAGCAGAGAAAGCCTGTTAACCCGGTGGAATTTGTGAACCGCATCGCTGAAATCTTTCCGGAACTGAAGGGAATTCTTATAAAATGAAAGCTGTCATAAGGGCGGATGCGTCAAGTTATATAGGTTACGGTCATATTATGCGGTGCCTCACGCTTGCCAAGGAACTGAAAAAAGAGGGTGTCAACGTAAATTTTTTATGCAGGGAGGATGAAGGGAATCTTATTCATTCTATTGAAAATAACAATTTCAATGTCTTTTCTCTTCCAGGAGATATTAATGCCGGGAAGGACGCAGAGCTTACAGCTCAAATTATCGCAGATAAAACAGGCAATCCCGATTTTCTCATTGTTGACCATTACTGCCTCGATATATCCTGGGAGGAGTTTATAAGGCCATATACAGGAAGAATTATGGTTATTGATGATTTTATCAATCGGAGGCATGATTGCGATATAATTCTTAACCAGAATTTTGGTATTAAAGCACAGATGTATGATAATCTTACGCCTCAGAACTGCAGGAAGCTCACAGGCTCATCATATATACTTTTGCGGAATCAATTCAGGGAAATCAGGAAGAGAATTAAACCACACAGCGGTAAAATCTCAAAAATATTCATATTTTTGGGAGGTGCCGACCCGACAAATGAAACTGAGAAAGTGATTGAAGCAGTAAAACTTATTAAAAATCATGAAATTTCATATATTGTACTGGTTGGAGATTCCAATTCTCACAGGAAAGAGATTGAGAGTATTTGCGCTTCAATGCCTGATATAACATTCTGCCGACAGATATATGATGTGGCCGGTCTTATGGCTGAAACAGACTTTGCTATCGGGGCAGGCGGGAGCAACACATGGGAAAGGTGCTGTCTTGGATTGCCGAGCATGATGATAATTGCTGCAGAAAACCAGCGAATACTTGTTGAGAATCTTGCCGAAGAAGGTATTATTGTGAATGCCGGCTGGTATGAAGATGTTACGGCGTCAACAATAGCTTCTATGGCAGATGAGATTATCGCAGATAAAAACAAACTTAAGGATATGAGCCGCAAAGCCATGGAAATAGTTGACGGCGAAGGGGTGAGCAGGGTCGTCAGAGAAATGCTCAATTAACAGGAAAATTATGACGTACTCTATGAGACCTGCTGAAATAGACGATATTAAAGACCTCTTTACGTGGAACAATCACCCTCTTGCCCGAAAAAATTCCTTTCGTTCGGAACCTATTGCCTGGGATGAACATAAAAAATGGTTTAATGAGAGAATGGCGGACGCCAAAACCACAATATATATTCTTTGCACCAATGATGAAAAATTGGGGTCTGTAAGGTTTGAAGAGAAACGTAAGGGCATAAGGATAAGTGTTATGCTTAACCCTGACTATATAGGAAAGAGGCTGGGAGCAGAGCTTATACGTAAGGGGATAGAGAAATACGTTAAGGAAAAGAAACCGGACCAGCCGATAATTGCAGAAGTAAAAGGCGACAATGTTTCTTCAAAAAAGGCATTTTTGAAAGCAGGCTTTACTGAAGATTATGTTGTTTACAAATATTTAAGCGGTGAAAAAAGAAATGAATAAACCCGTTAAAATTGGAGGACAATTTATAGGCAAAGGATATCCCCCCTTTGTTGTGGCTGAAATGTCAGGCAACCACAATCAGTCTCTGAAAATTGCGCTGCAGATTGTCGAAGCTGCTGCCATGGCAGGTGTTGATGCGATAAAGCTGCAAACTTACACTGCCGATACAATTACAATTGACGGAGATTCAGGTGATTTCTTTATTGATGATCCTGAGAGTCTATGGAAGGGCCAGTCGCTCTATAAACTGTATCAAAAGGCATATACGCCCTGGGATTGGCATGAGCCTATATTTAATCGTTGCAGAGAACTCGGCGTCATTGCCTTCAGTACGCCCTTTGATGAAACTGCCGTTGATTTTCTTGAAAGTCTTGCTGCTCCGGCATATAAAATTGCATCATTTGAAAATAATCATCTGCCGTTAATTAAGAAAGCGGCATTGACAGGAAAGCCCCTGATTATTTCAACTGGAATGGCAACGGATTCCGAAATTAAGGAAGCAGTGGATACTGCGAGGGAAAGCGGCTGCCATGATATTATTTTGCTTAAGTGCACAAGCACCTATCCGGCAACTCCTGAAAATACAAACCTTTTGACCATGCCGGATATGAAAAAACGTTTCAGGGTCAATACGGGCATTTCCGATCATACTTTAAGCATAGGAGTCAGTGTGGCTGCGGTAGCTCTGGGGGCAGTGATGATTGAAAAACATCTGACTCTTGCAAGATCGCAGGGCGGCGTTGACTCAGCATTTTCACTTGAGCCCGTTGAAATGAAACTGCTTGTTGATGAGGCCAAGAAAGCTTGGCAGGCCCTTGGAAAGGTCAATTACGGACCTGTTGATGAAGAGAAACCGTCCCTCAGGTTCAGACGTTCGGTTTATGTTGTTCAGGATATAGAAAAGGGACAGGAATTTACACCTGAAAATATAAGAATCATTCGGCCTGGACTGGGTATGCATCCGAGATATTACGAGGATGCTCTGGGTCAGAAAGCTTCATGCAATATCAAAAAAGGGACGCCTCTTAATCGTGACCTTATTTCTAATAACTAAAATCTACTTTTGAGGAAGAATCGTAAATGAAAAAAAAATGTCTTGTCATTTATCGCCTTACCATGCCGGCCATGCTGTACATTACTATTCGCAGGTTATTTGGAGAATATGATGTTTACTATATGGATATGCATAATGCTTATAGGAACGTACAAAAAATAAAAGAACTTGAGAAAAGAGAAATTAGGTGGGTAAAGAGAGAATACAGAGAGTTTTCGCAATATCTTGCAGGCATGTTTGATGCAGTATCATATGCAGAGCGTATATATGAAAAAATACGTTTATCACATCTGAATAAAGCCATAGCTGATGCTCTTCTGGAAAATGATTCACAGAGAAATAAAATGGATGTTTTCTGGAAATACTATATATATCGTATGATATGGCCCTTTGCTGAGCAATATGCTGCCGCCCGTTATCTTGCAGGTGTTGGTAAATATGACCGGGTAAATGTTATTGCCTTTAATTCGCTTGCTTCATTTTTAAAGGAAAGGTTTGAAGGCAATATTAAGGTGCGGATACTTCCTGGTCTTGATTTTTATAAAGGTTATACAAGAATTTTAAAAGAATATGGACGAAACTTTTTAAAAAGAGGGATGGGTTTTTTCGGTGCACGGAAATCAAGAGGAAATTCTGTGAAAAAGAGTGTTTATGAAAAAAGCCCACACCTTAAAAATGTTGAGAACTATGAGGTTATTTATTTTCCCCATCAGGGAATCTTTTATAGCGACCTTTTCACGAAGGACCATTTTTACAGCGATAATATTGACTCACCATTTCATAAATCTAAAATCCTTCATATATCACTTGGTGAAAAGAACGAGGAGTATATGGCGGAAAATTATGAATATTATAAAGAAAACAATATACCATACACGGACATTTTTGAGATAGATTACGATAAAAGTATTCCAAAAAAGAAGGTCATAGACCTTATCTTGCATCTGAAGGCACATATCTTATCAGATATAGTAAGGTGCAGTTTCTGGTATACCATGTATGCTCTCTATCTTTATTTTACAGTTGAACGTTATCGATCGTTATTTAAACGTTTTAAAAATCTCAAAATTGCACTTGTAGGGTACGACCACCTGTTCCAACGATATCTTTCTATTGCTCTTACAACGACAGGCGTTAAAGTTTGTGCTACCCAGGAGAGGCTTATCTTTGCGTTCTGGCCGGATAATTATTACATATTTGATTATTATTTTGTTGCGGGTAGAGCTGCGAAAGAAGAAGGTCTCAAAACCAGTTATATAGAGAATTGCCTACCTATAGGGATGATGAGAGAGGATAAGCTTTACGAATATGAAAAATTGCAGATTTATGACGAAAAATATGACAGGATAAAAGAAAATAAGAAACTAATTCTTGCCCTTGATTACCATATGCCCGAAGATGAGATAGAAGATGCTAATCGTCAGGCTGCCAAAGTTCGCCAGACAAGACAATTTTACGGAGATCTTATCAGACTTTCCAAAGATTTTCCTTCACTTCACATCGTTATAAAAGGAAAGCTATCAGATAGGTATAAGAGTCCATTTATTGAAGATATTGTCAAAGAAATAGACAGCCTTGATAACATTGAAATCGAGCTCAATTTAAAGAAGTATAACCCCTATTTTATTACTGAGAAAGCAGACCTTACCATAGCCTGCCACACTTCGCTTGCCGATGAACTTTTGGCAGCAGGCAGAAAATTAATTTTCTATGAGACTACAGATCATATGGAGACTCTCCTTGTATATGATCATTTACCGATTGTTGTTACAGATTACGACGGATTAAAAAAGAACATCGAAAATTTTTTGAATGGTATTTACATTAGTGAATTTGCTATAAAGACTTTACAGGAGAAGTTTTACGCCGATTGTTTCCATGGTAGAATAAAAGAGAATCTCAATAACTTTTTAGAAAACATTATTAGAGAACAATCCGAAAAGAAAATCTGAACAAAAGCCTTTTTAAAGAAAGAATAAAGAGAAGTCAAATTGATTGATACCATTATTAAATGGGAAAATCAGTGTAGTATTTTAAAAAAATGTAGTTAAAAAGCTCACTAATTATATTTTTTATCAATAAACTACAAATTATGGAGGGACAAGATATAAATGGGAAGATTAAGAATTTTTTTGGCTGATCTTATACATAACCGTCATATATACCATTATGCTGTTCCGCTAAACATTGCCTATATTGCAGCCAGGCTTAAACAACAAGTTGGAGATGAGGTTGATATTAGTATTTTTAAATTCCCAGATGATTTAATTTCAGCACTATCCAATCCTCCTGATATTATTGCTTTATCAAATTATGATTGGAATGTAAATTTAAATAGGACGATAATATCATTAATAAAAAACATAAGTCCAAATACACTCATAATAATGGGTGGACCAAATATTCGCAAATCGGAAGAGGGTATTAGACAATTCATTCTTACAAATCATACAGATTTATATGTAGTCAACGAAGGTGAGGAATCTTTCTGCGGTATTATAGAGTATATTTTAAGCAAATGGCCCTGCAATATTAAGAAATGTATCTTTCATGATGGAATTAGACTGCCCGGTACAGCTTTTGTAGAAGAAGAAACAAAAAAATTATTCCTTGGTGACATATGCAAAACCTCCACAGAAGATCCCATTCCCTTCCCCTCTGCTTGGCTTGGAGGATTCCTTGATTCATACCTAAATTCAACTTCATTCCCTTTAGCACCCCTTATAGAAACAAATAGAGGATGTCCTTATCAATGCTTTTATTGTACTTGGGGTAATTTTAAGAACAAAAAAGTACGCAAGTTTGAGATGGAGACGGTTGTTGAAGAATTGCGATATATTTTCAGGAAAGCAAAAAATAAATTTCATTTGACAATTGCTGATGCCAATTTTGGAATTTTTGACAGAGACATAGACATCGCAATTGAAATTCGTAGATTGTCAGATAAATATAAAAAACTTGATGGTGTGGATATTTTTCAGGCAAAAAACAATATACAAAGAAATTTAGAAATCATTAAAATACTTGGAAAGCTTTCATTGCCTGATTTTGCAGTTCAAACTTTCAATACAAGCGTACTCCGGAACATAGGTAGAAAAAATATTAAACTTGATTCTATAAAAGATTATGTTAATGAAGTTAATGATTATGGACTGCAAGTGTATACAGATATACTTTTAGGGTTACCAGGAGAAACGAAGGAAAGTCATATTGGTAGTATGAAAAAAGCTTTAGATATTGGTTTTTGCGATGCACCAGTGGGAGATATTCGTCTTTTATCTGGCAGTAGAATGGAAGAGGATGATTACAGGAAGAAGTATGATATAGAGTCACGGTTTCGAGTAATTCCATCCGCTTATGGTGAATATGCAGGATCAAAAGTCATTGAATACGAGGAATGTATCCGTAAAACAAATACTATGAAGGAGAAAGATTTTCTTGAATTGAGACTTTTTCATGCTAACTTTTTTTTGTTATATTCAATCGAACTGGCACGCCCTCTGGCAGATTATTCTAAAAAACATGGACTTCACCCTATTGATTTGGTTTCTAAAATAACAGAAAAGCCTTCTAGAAAAAAATACCCTTTTCTATCGAAACAAATAGACAAATATCTCAAGCAGGCAGAAGAGGAATGGTTTGAAAGTGAAGATAAAGCAAATGAATATTATCTTAACAATGGAATTTTTCAAAAAATTATGAAAAACGGGTTCCCGAAATTAAATTATGAATATGCCGTACAACTTGTCTTAAATATGGCATTAAGAAGAGAATTTATTGGATGGATGGCTGACAATATTAAAGAAACCTTAGATGTGAACGCGAAACCAATTGTAGATGACATTGCTGAATTTTGCATTAAAAGATACTATTGTCATCCATTTGATAACACACAACATATGATGGAAATTTCCTATAATTCTCTAAAGGAATTGGAAACAGTACTGAACAATAGCATTGTCAATAAATTAAAAAATAAACCGGCCATAAGACTTAAATTTGATATTGATGCAAATAAAGTGAATGATTTAAACAAAGAAATTAAAAGATATGGGGGAACAAATAATCTTTCATTAGCTATTCAGACAATTTTGCAGATCAACCTCAAAACTTTTATAATGAAGGCTTCTATTTATTAAATACAACAGAGAATGTCCTGAACTGTTTACCGGTAAATAGCTATGTATGTAATGATTAAAAACCTTATAAATTGTTATCTTGACAGTAATAATAAGATTCGTGATAGTCTTTTATTTAAGAATATTGAATCTAAAATATCTACCGCTTTCAGAATCATAGGTGTTAATCCTCCATGGAAACCAGACGAAGCAGAATACTGGCGTTCAAGGAATCCTGGCGATAAACACGGTCCGGAAAATTATATTCAGGAAGACAACTCTACCTATATCATGTTCGAAGACCTCTTAAAAGTTATAAAGGCAGACTCGTCATTCCTTGAAATAGGTTGTAATGCCGGAAGGAATTTAAATTATCTATTAAAGCGTGGTTATACCGACCTTGCTGGAATTGAAATAAATGATCCGTCAATTAATGTTGTTCTGAAAGAACATTTCCCTGATCTTTACAAAAAGGGATCGTTTTTTATTGGTAATGCACTTGATGAGATCAAAAAAATACCCGATGCACGGTACGACGTCGTATTTTCAATAGGTGTGCTTGAACACATTCCGTATGAGGAGAAAACCCTGTTCAACGAAATTGCCAGGGTATCGAAACAGTATATTGCGATCATAACCGGTGCTAAATCGAGATTGTTTAATTACGACTATGAGAATATATTCAGAAAAGCCGGTTATACGACTATTGTTTACAGACTTTTTTATGGGGAAAACCATAAATTCCAACTGCCTGTAGAGTTGTATAATGAAAAAAAACATGCCTTCGGTTCCATGTTTTTAAGAATCCTAATAAAAAACAGTTGAAAAAATATTCCAATCTACAATAATGGTCGCAATGCAAAAAAGGGAAACGAGTGATATAAATATAATGGTCTGGTTTCTAAGACCTTACTGGTTACAGGCACTCTTTGTTTTTGCATTGCTCTTTGTATATGCATTTCTGGAAACGCTAAGCGTCGGTGCTTTATACCCTTTTGTCAGCAGAATTCTTTCAAAAACGGAAAATACAGCTCAATACGGCGGTAAAATACTGGAATATCTTGATTCAGTATCGACGCTGTTGCCCGTAGACGATAAGCTTGTTTCAGCAAGCCTGCTCCTTCTTATACTGATTATTATAAGTCGGGTTTTTGGCATTATATCTGAAAGTACCGCTCTCTGGTATCATTTAAAACTTCATGCTGATCTGCAGAACAGAATATTCCAAAAGATACTTATGAATCAATATGCCTATTTCCATACCAGGAAGCATGGAGAAATTATGTATGTGGGCAGAGAGGCGTCCCAGTCTGTGGGAGAAATGTTCTTTTACTTTCCCAAGGCAGGTGTCGAGTTTTTCAGAATTCTGATTATAACAGTTCTTTTGCTCACAATTTCAGTTAAATTCACTTTTTTTATGTACCTGATTATTGCTGTCTTCAGCATTATTGTTTATGTGCTTTCAAATAAGATAATTAATCCGGCAGCAAAAAAGGCACAGGTAGCATATGCGAATATTACAGCTCTTTTTTCGGAGTCTATTTCGGGAATAAGGCAGATAAAACTTTTCAATAACTACAGATACTGGTTTGAAAAACTGAAAAAAGAGACTACTATTGCAAGGAAAGAACAATTCAAATACACAGCGCCGGCATACTTTTCTTCACATCTGATTCTGTCGGTCGGGTCTTTGAGCACTGTTGCTGCTATTATCTATGCAAAACTTTATATGCCGGACAGCTTTCATGTTGTTTTCCCGATAATCATCGTTTATTTAGGCGCATTAATGAGGCTTATGCCTTCTGTTAAGGAAATAGCTCATCAGTGGATGGGTCTGAAAGGATTGGCGCCCCGTATCCGCATCACCTATGAAACCCTGGCAGATGACAGATATGATATGGGTGATAAAGGAGTTGATTTCCCTGGTCTGACAGATGAAATAAAGCTCAGCAATATCTTCTTTTCCTATCCTACCAGGCAGGATGTTCTGAAAAATATCAATATAACAATACCGAAAAAACATACGGTTGCTATTGTCGGGGAATCAGGATCAGGAAAGTCAACTCTGGCGGATATATTGCTTCGTCTGTATGAACCTACGAAAGGCATGATTTTTATCGACGGAATAGACTACTTGAATTATTCACGTGCATCATGTTTAGGACATTTGGGCGTTGTCAGCCAGGACCCTTTCATATTTCATACTTCTGTAAAAGACAATATAAAAATAGGAAAACTTGATGCTACTGAAGATGAGATTATGGATGCAGCAAAAATAGCCAATGCTCATCAGTTTATTATGGAACTGCCTGAAAGATACGACACGATTGTAGGTGACCGCGGTATGACATTATCAGGGGGGCAGTGTCAGAGAGTAGCCATTGCAAGGGCGTTAATTAAAAATCCGGAAATACTAATTCTTGATGAAGCCACAAGTTCTCTGGATAATATTTCTGAAAAAACGATACAGGATGCTCTCAGGGAAGTGGCCAGAACAAGGACAACGGTTGTCATAGCTCACAGACTTTCAACGATTGAGCATGCCGATAAAATATTTGTAATGAGGCAGGGCGAAATTGTTGAAGAAGGGACGCACGAAGAGTTGCTTGAAAGACACAGTTATTATCACTCTCTTTATCAAAGAGAAAAAGAAGGGAAATCAGAGACTTTTTAATATGGATGCTTTCATAATCACTCAAGCATAGCGGTCTGCTTATTTGTCATTAAAAAATAAAGAGGATTAAAAATGGATTCCGATAAACTCCCACATTTTGATATATTGGATTGTACAATAAGAGATGGCGGATACTTAAATAATTGGCGGTTTGATACAAAAATAGTGCGAGAGGTGTATCGCGCACTTTCAAAGGCTGGTGTTGATATTGTTGAAATAGGTTTTAGAGGGACAGACAAATATTTTGACAGAAATGAATTCGGTCCCTGGAGATTTACCGATTTGCAAGACCTGAAAGAAGTGGTAGGTGGCATAAAAGGTGCCAGACTTGCAATTATGGGTGACTATGGGAAGCTTGATGTTGAAGATTTTACGGATAATTACAGGGAGTATGTTGATCTTATAAGAATTGCCGCGCATAAAGATGGAACGCCCGGAGCAATCAGGCAGCTTGAAGAGATTAAGAAAAAAGGATTTACGGTCTCTTTGAACGCTATGGGTATCACAAGTTATACCGGAGAAGAAACGAAGGAATTGGTCAATATGCTTGCAGATTCCGATATAGATTATATATATATTGCAGACAGTTATGGCTCGATCCTGCCGGACCAAATGAGACAGCTCGTAGAGCCTTTTAAGGCGCTCAAACATATAAAGATCGGTTTTCATCCGCACAACAGCCTCCAGATGGCCTTTGCCAATACCCTTGAGGCAATAAAGTGCGGTGTCGATATAATTGACAGCACAATCTACGGTATGGGCCGGGGTGCGGGAAACCTCCCTACAGAGGTAATGCTGTCATATCTCCAGCTCTCGACAACGGATAAGTACAATGTTATTCCCATACTGCACTGTATAGACAGGTTTTTTACAAACATTCAGACAGATGAGCCCTGGGGATATCAACTTCCTTATATGCTCTCGGGTATATTCCAGTGTCATCCCTACTATCCCAAGACCCTTGTAGATTACCGCGAGTTTTCCATGGAAGATATCTGGAATGCTCTTGAGGTTTTAAGCAAGATAAATCCTGTTGGTTTTTCAAAGGAAATCCTTGATGATATTATAAAAAGCGGTATGATAGGCGGTCTTGGAAAGGATAAGATGGGCGAAGTGAAATCAGTTGACGCAAAGAAGAAGAGGGAGAGGGCAATAGAGGTCTCGTATAAAGATCTGTATGAGGGAAGGGATTTTCTCATACTGGCCAATGGGCCCACCCTGAAGGAATATGGGACAAAGATAGATGAATTTATAAGGAAATATAACCCAGTAATCCTCGGTGCGAACTATCTTTCCGGCCTATTCACACCTCATTATCATGCCTTCAACAATAAAAAAAGATTTGTTGACTACATTGATACTGTTAATGCTGATGCAGTATTGTTTCTTGGCGAAAACCTTCAGGACGAAATGATTAAAGAATATACGTCCAGGAGTTATGAAACTCTTTATTTTAATGATGAACTGAATGATTTTAATATTATCGACGGAGTGATCCAGTCCAATTGCAGAACGATCGCGGTTTTACTAATGGGTGTGGCTATTGTTATGGGGGCAAACAGGATTTTTGCTGTAGGAATGGACGGTTATACGGGGGCTGGTTTAAAAGAAGGTTTTCATTTCTACAAAGAAAAGGTTGAACCTGAAGAAGATGATCTTGTCATAGAGCGCCACCATTATAACCAGCATTTCATCGAACAGATTGACGAATATCTGAAAAATGCCGGAAAAGAAGGTATTCATATACTTACTCCAACTAGCTACAAGGCATTTTATAAAGGAATCGAAAACTACCTATAATAAGTATGTTGTCTTCATTTTTCCATCTTTACTGTCTCCTTCTCACACTCCACTATTTCCGGGGCTTGCGCCTGTACAAGCAGGGTGTCGCCCCCTCCATGAGCATAAGATCATGGAGCCTTCCCTTCTCGCTTACAATGTGAGTTAAATACCAGCCTTGCCGCCGCCTCCTCGATGTACCTTTGAATACAAGATAGTATAAAACTTTGATTATGAAACGTCACCAGGAACTGAGAAGAATTCTTCAGGAACGGAACCTCTTCAAGCTTGTCTGTGGAGCAGGGAACGAAGATCTTACCGAGGTGAGGAGACTTGCGACGATATATACTCTTGCCGGTGCGGCCATGCATGATCTTTCTGCTAATTTGAATGTTGTAGAAGCTGCAAAAGAGGGGATAAAGACTGCCTATGAAATGGCTCCAAGACTGAACAGAGAAATTGCTCTTCGGCCTTTTCTCAATGTAAGCATAGGCATCAAAGGAGACCCCCATGTAAGGAAAGCACGGATAGACAAGAAAGTCTGTACATGCTGCAGTGAATGTGTCGATGTATGCAGACAGGAGGCAATAGGGGAAGATTTTGTTGTACAGGAATTCCGGTGTATCGGCTGCGGTGACTGTGAGAAAGCATGTGCTTTTGAGGCAATCAACTTTATCCATAAAAAGGCGGATTTTGAAAAGATACTCCCTGAATGTGCAAGGGCAGGGGTTGAAACCATGGAACTTCATGCCGTCACCGAGGATGATGATGCGGCGATGAGAGACTGGCGGCTACTCAGTGGAATTATAACTGATAATTTTATCAGCGTATGCCTTGACAGATCATTGTTGTCGAATAAATATATGACAGAACGTATTGAAAGGATGCATGCGATTGCCGGTGAACGCATGATTGTCCAGGCAGATGGTGTGCCCATGAGCGGCGAAGGAGACGACTTCAACACTACACTTCAGGCAGTCGCCTGTGCGGATGTCGTAATAAAAAGCGGTATTCCAGTCAAGGTTCTTCTTTCAGGTGGAACCAACAGCAAAACAGGCATGCTTGCAAGGCAATGCGGTGTTGTTGCGCATGGTGTTTCTGTGGGCAGTTTTGCCAGAAAGATTGTAAAGCCTTTTGTGATGCGGGATGATTTTGATGTTGATTTTGATATAATAAAAGAGGCTGTCTCTGTAGCGGAAGACCTTATCAGATTGAATCTGGAAGGCCTCCATGGTTGATTTATGTGTAGGAGAAAACATAATCGAAGATGTACGTGTAATTATCTTCGATAAGGACGGAACCCTCATAGAGCTTTATAATTACTGGTCGAAGATGGTTGAACTCAGGGCTAAACTTATCTGTCGAAGACTGTTGCTTGATGACATACATGTAAAGAATATCGTCTATGAAATGGGTGTTGACGATGATGCCGGCAGGCTCAGGCCGGATGGCCCGGTAGGTCTCAGGAAGCGGGAGATAGTTATGCAGGCCGCTATAGATTATCTTACAAATCTGGGGTTCAAGGAAACATACGATCTTTGTTTTAATGTCTTCAAAGAGGTTGATGAACTCACTTCCATCAATTTGCAAGGGTTTGTAAAACCTATAGCCGGTGCAAAAGAGCTTGTGAGAAATGCCTCTCGCAATGGATGCAGGATAGCTGTTGCTACAACAGACAGACGGGAAAGAGCCGCATTGGCAATGAACTTTATAGGGATTGGCGATGTTGTTGACACGATTGTCGGTGCAGACGATGTGTCCAGACAGAAACCGGATCCTGAGCAGATATATATGATCCTTAATTTTCTTGGTATCGACCGGTCGCATGCTGTCATGGTCGGCGATGCTATGACAGATGTAAAGATGGGGATAAACGCCGGTGTGAAAGCCTCAATAGGTCTTTTGACAGGCTTTGCGACATATGAACAGCTTAAGGAAATTACACCCTATGTGGCCCGTGATATTTCAAAAATAGAAATAATAACAAGGGACGGTGAAAAGCCATGATGAACACGCTCAAAAATTTACTGAGAAAAGGCAATGTGGTCTATGGCCCCTGGTGTACGATCCCCTCTGCCGCGGTTATCAACATAATTGCCGCCACCGGGGTAGATTTTGTGATCATCGATATGGAACACGGTCCGCATTCCTTTGAAACCGTAGAGGATATGATACGTGCTGCAGAAGTCGAGGGCTGCTCAACTATTGTGAGGGTGGCCAAAAATGATGAGGCTTTGATATTAAACGTACTTGATGTTGGTGCATGTGGCGTAATTGTTCCTCATATTGAGTCCAGGGAAGATGCCGAATCGGCAATTTCTTATACGAAATACTACCCTTTAGGTACAAGAGGATTTTCACCGTTTACAAGGGCCGGCGGGTATTCGCTGCACAATGTGAAGGATCACGCGGAAAAACAGAACAAAGAAACAGCACTGATCCTTCTCCTTGAGGGAAAGAAGGGTATAGATAATCTCGAAGATATACTTTCCATTGAAGACATAGAGACAAAGGTTGATGCAATCTATATCGGGGCGTACGATCTTTCGCAGGCGCTCGGTGTTCCCGGCCAGGTTGACCACCCTGATGTGAGGAGTACCATGGAGAGATGCATTGCCAGGATCAGAAAAAGCGGCATTGCCGCAGGCGGATATGTGGCAAAGGATGAAAATGATATCAAATGGATGCGCGATATGGGTATGCAGTTTATTACTTTAATGCCTGATTGCACGATGCTGTTCCATGCCTTTGAAAAAATTTACTATGATTTCAGGAAGAAATGAAAAATAGTCTCGATATAATATAAGCTTCAGGAGGTGGAGTTTGAAGATTATCGGTATGGTCCCTGCAAGGCTTCAGTCAAGCAGACTGCCTGAAAAAGCAATAATCGATATAGAGGGACTGCCCATGGTTATCCATACCTGCAAAAGAGCCGAACTTGCAAGAAAACTTGATGAAGTTTATCTGGTAACAGACAGTGAAAAGATAAAAGAAACAGGCAAATTTCACAACATTAAAGTTATCATGACAGGAACACATCACAGAAGCGGTTCCGACAGGCTTGCAGAGGCATGTGCATCGATTGATTGTGATATTGTAGTAAATATCCAGGGCGATGAACCCCTTGTTGAGCCTGAACATATCGACGCAATTGTTGATCCCCTTATAATGAATTCTGCCCTTCAGATTGCTGTCGGAGTTACACCTTATAAAAAGAAAGGCAGTATGTCGGATATTAAAGCTGTTTTAGACCTTGAAGGCAATATCATGTATTGTTCACGTAACGACCTGCCGAGTGATGCACGAAGCACCGTAAATGAGATGCTTAAGATGTGTTTTATAGTTCCATTCAGGAAGGAATTTCTGCTCCAATACACTTTGTGGGAACCCACCCCTCTTGAAACCCTTGAATTTAATGAGTACCTCAGGGTGCTTGAACACGGTGTGAAGATGCGTGCCGTTATGATCGAGAATGCCAGGATCAGCGTTGACACTCCTGAAGACCTTGCGATTGTACGCGAAATGATGAAGGATGATACAATAAAGTATAGATATATGTGATATCTGTTTAGATGAATAAAATTACAATTATACACAGCAGCTTGTCCAACGAAAAAATAAGCTCTTTTTTTAGCGTTGCAGGTTCTAAGAAATGGCTGCTGCTTGTAAGTGATTATGAGAGAGTGCGTGAGCTTGTGCAGGTTCTTGCAGATGCAGGAGAAGTTTCTGATATCAGCAGTGATCTTCAGGAAACGGCAGACTTGCTTAGAAGGCCATTCTATGAAGCGACGGCACAACTAGGCGTAAAATATAATTCACTTGAATGGTGGGCCAACAACATATCCGAGCGGAACACGATGAAATGTAATCTCTTTCTCCATTGCTGCTATTGTTATATTTTTTCACGCAAAATGGAGGATGGAGAGAATTTTTGTGTTATATCGGACAGCAACGCTGTTATAAAAAATATTACCGATATCGCACAAAAAAAAGGGGTGGATGTAATAAGTAAAACCCCTTTATTCATTATGGATGGATGGACTGGGATTCTTTTTGAAGGGTTTTATAAACTGCTCCTGCACCTCGGTGTTTTTGCGCTGACAAGGTTGAACAAGTTTTATCACAGCGCAATAACAGGAAAATGGAAACCATTAAAAAATCCTGATGTAATCCTTCATACATGGATAGATGAGAAATGTTTTGGTCCGGAAGATCAGTTCAAAGACCGCTATTTTACAGCCCTGCCTGATTATTATAGGAGTAAGGGTGTTCAAAAAGCTACTTTTATTACCTTTTCTTACCGCAATATTACCCGTTCTCTTTGGGATGCCTTTTCTTTTCTTCATACTAATAAAGAAGATTTTATTATTCCGCGGGATTATTATCGTGTTTGGGACTACCTGTTTCCTTTTATATTACGTTTTAAACAGCGCCGTTTTGTTTTCCGGCAGATTGTATTAAAGGATATAGATTGCTCCATACTGTTCAGCGAATATCACAGGAACGAACCGGTTCACTTTGAGGCAATGTATTTCTTACTTATCAAAAGACTTGCAGATAAGGGTATAAGACCCAAGGTCCTTCTTGACGGATTTGAAAATATGATAACCGATAAGATGATCCAGCTTGGGGTACGGGAATTCATGTCCGGAACAATTATTTACAGTTTTTTTCATGTAGCACCGCCCCCAAATGTGCTTTGTTTTTTTACCGATATTAATGAACGTGGTGTTGCCCCTTTACCGGACTTGATTATATGCAATGGGCAAAAATACAAGGAAATACTTATAAGAGAGCACTTCCCCGAGGAACGCGTTGTTGTTGGTGCAGCTCTACGCTATTTATACTTGTACAACATTAAGAAAGCTTCAGTTGCCGTACATGATGATTTCAGGATTCTCCTTGTTTTACCTATTGAAAAAGAAGCAGTTGTAGAACTTTTTTATAAACTTAAATTGGCAATCGCGGGAATTGATCTATATAAAATGATTTTAAAACCTCACCCTATGGAAACAACAATTATCGAGAAGATTCAAAGCGAATTTTTAACGGGAACCGAGGTCTTTACAGGCCCGATGGAAGAGGCGCTCAATAAATGTGATATAGTTGTAAGTGCTGCCACAGGGGCGGTTCTTGACTGTGTTATGGCGGACAAGGAAGTGATCAGGGTTGGCAGGGGCACACAGATTGATTTTGATCCTCTTGCATGGTTTGAAGAGTTCGGCAGACCATGCAGCAGCGTAGATGAATTAAGAAAAAGAATTATTGATGCTGAGAAAAGGATTAAAAGCCAATCTTATGAAAAACCCAGGTATTCGGAAATGCTGCCGGAACTTTTCTCTCCGATGACAGAGGAGACTATGAAGCCGTTTCTCCCATCCGGCAAAGGCTGATATGTTGATGAGGAAGTTTATTTAATGAAGCAATTTTTCGGAGGTATTAACGATGTTACAGGCACATAGACCCTCTATTGGCAATGAAGAACTTGAAGAGGTCAAAAAGGTATTTGAAACAGGCTGGCTCGGTATGGGATCGCAGGTACTGGAGTTTGAAAATATGATGAAGGACTATCTGGGCGCGTGCAATGTGGTGGCGGTAAACACAGGAACGACAGCCCTGCATATCGCACTCGATGCTTACGGTATTGGCCCGGGAGATGAAGTGATTACTCCTTCATTGACATTTTGTGCAGGTATACAGAGCATTATTGCCCTGAATGCAACCCCTGTTTTTTGTGAAATCGATCCTGATACTCTTAATATTGATATCACCGATATGGAGAAACGTATAACATCCAAAACAAAAGCTATTATGCCTGTGCATTATTGCGGTTATGCCTGTGATATGGACAAACTTCTTGATATTGCCGGAAGAAATAAGATCGTTGTGATAGAAGACGCCGCCCATGCTTTTGGCTCGTCTTACAAAGGCAGGAAGATCGGAAGTATTGGTGACGCAACCTGTTTCAGCTTTGATCCGATAAAAAATATTACCTGCGGTGAGGGAGGCGCAATAGCTGTCAGCGATGACGTGATTGCAGAAAAGATACGCAAAAAAAGAGTTCTTGGAATATCGAAAGATTCCTGGCAAAGGCAGGAAAATACTCAAAGCTGGTTCTATGAGGTAGTGACGCCCGGATACCGCTATCATATGAGTAATATAAATGCCGCTATAGGAATTGTGCAACTGCGGAAGATTCAGAAATTTATCGATCGCAGGAGATTTATTGTCGAAAAATATAACGCTGCCTTTAGAAATTTAAACCATGTCAAGATGTTTAATTGGGACTTGAGTGAAATGGCTCCTTTTATGTATATACTTCGTGTTACCGGGGGCAGAAGAGACGAGATGATGAATTTTCTTGCATCAAAAGGAGTGGCGAGCGGTGTGCATTACATACCAAATCATATCCAGCCGTTATTTAAGGATTATGCGCCGGAACTTGCTGTTACTGAAATGATATGGAAGGAGATCGTTACGCTCCCTCTCTTTTATGATATGACAGATGAAGATGTAACCCTTGTCATACGCTCTGTAACAGAATTCTGCAATAAGTGACCAAATCTTTATGCCGCCGAAAGTAAGCATAAATCTGTGTTGCTACAATTCAGAACAGTTTCTAGCTGAGACATTGCAAAGCATCGAAGACCAGACACTCAGGGATTGGGAACTTATCGTGATTAACGACGGGTCTTCGGACTCCACTGAGTCTATGATCATGGATTTTAAGAGCCGTGGGTTCCCGGTAGTATACTTGTATCAGGAAAATAAGGGGCTCGGGTATTCGCGTAACCGGGCCCTTGAATTTTCTCAGGGTGATTATATTGCCTTTATCGATCATGACGACTTATGGCTTCCGGAAAAACTTGAGAAACAGGTGGAGATATTTGAACGGAGAAACGATGTTGATTTTATATACACCAACTATTTTGTCTTGAAAGAAGGGCAAAAGAGATTGGCATTCAAAAGTGCAAGACCTGACGGAGATGTTTTTGAACGTTTCCTGAAACAGTATCCGGTGAGTGTATTGACCGCCGCTGTCAGAATGAGTGCGATCCGGGGGTTAGAGGAATATTTTGACACCAGCCTGAGGCTCTGTGAGGAATACGATCTTTTTATGAGGCTTCTGTTTCGCTCTAAGGCGGCTTATATCGGGGAACCCCTGGCTGTCTACAGGATTCATTCCGAAAGGGCCAGTATAAAATTTATAGACGGATGGCCTGATGAGATGGAGGACATTATAGGGAAATACAAAGAAGTTCTCAAAGGTTTTGAAGAAAATTACGCGGTCACATTGCGATATGTTTACGGAAAAATAGGCTATTACCGTGCACGTGCTGAAATGGCAAAACAAAAGCCTGAAAAGGCAAGGGCGCACCTGAAGCCTTATCTTGGGATAGATTTCCGTTTCCTTTTTCTCTACCTGATTACTTTTTTGCCTTCTTCAGTCTGGCATAAAGCTGTATCTATAAGAAGCAAGGGATATTTCGATAATTAATATGGTTTTATGGGGATAAAAACAAGAGCATCCGGATATGGTTGCGCCAAAAATGTCAGATAGTCATAGAGAAGACAGAAAAATTTGTTTTATTGCTGCCGTAGAGCTTACCATACGTGCCTTTATGGTTGAGCATATAAAAAGACTCAGCAAAGAGAACAGGATAACGGTGGTAGTAAATACTGATAATGTGGATTTTCTTATGGCCTACGGACTTGATGTGAGAGTTTTTCCGGTAAAGATTGAAAGAAGACCCTCGCCGTTTTCCGACATCAGAGCATTATTCAGGCTTTACAGATTCTTTAAAAGAGAGGGTTTTGATGCAGTCCACTCAATTACGCCGAAAGCAGGCCTTATAGCGATGCTTGCGGCATTTTTGGCCAATATCCCGGTTAGGATACACACTTTTACAGGTCAGGTCTGGGCCAAAAAGGAAGGGATCAAAAGAGGGGTATTAAAGAGTGCAGACAAATTGCTTGCCCTGTGCGCCACACATATCCTTACAGACAGCAAGTCCCAGCAGGATTTTATCGTGGAACAGGGCATTGTCCTCCCGGGAAAATCCTTTGTGATCGGGAATGGATCTATCTGCGGAGTGGACAACATGCGTTTCCGACCTGATCAAAAGGCGCGGATGGTGTTGAGAGAACAGTTTCTTATACCCGAAAACGATGTTCTCTTTCTTTTCCTCGGAAGACTTACTTTTGACAAAGGACTCCTTGATCTTGCAGGGGCTTTTTCCAAATTGTGCAGATCTGTGAAAAATACACATCTTCTTGTTGCAGGCCCGGATGAAGAAGGGATAAAAGAAAGAGCTGTTTCAGTCTGCAATAATTGTTTTGATAAGGTACATTTTTATGATTTTACTGATGAGCCGGAGAAATTTATGGCTGCAGCAGATGTGTTCTGTCTGCCGAGTTATCGTGAAGGGTTCGGTATTGTTGTTATTGAAGCTGGATCCACGGGTATCCCGACAATAGGAACAAGAATTTACGGTGTTATAGATGCTATTGAGGAAAACGCAACCGGATACCTCTATGAACCTGGAGATGTTGATGAACTTTTTGAAAAGATGCAGAAAATGATTGATGAACCCGAAGTCAGGGAGGGAATGGGCAGAAGTGCGCGTGAAAGATCAATCCAGCTTTTTTCAAGGGAATATGTTACCGACGCCTTTCTTGCTTTTTACAATGGTATATTTTTTAAGAACAAAGATACTGGGGATATCTATGAAAAGGATTCTTGATTTCTTCTCATCTGCTGTTCTTGTCATGTTTTTGTCCCCTGTTATTTTTCTTATTGGTGTTATTGTATTTGTATCTATGGGAAGACCGGTCTTATTTACACAGGTCCGTCCTGGGCTTAAGGGTAAGCCTTTCAGGATCTATAAATTCAGGACCATGAATAACCTTGCTGATCAATCAGGGAATATGCTTTCCGATGAGATGCGTCTTACCGGGGTCGGGCGTTTTCTAAGAAGGCTGAGCATTGATGAGCTGCCGCAGCTTTTCAATGTGGTAAAAGGTGATCTAAGCTTTGTAGGGCCACGTCCTTTATTGATGGAATATCTGCCGCTCTACACGCCGGATCAGGCAAGGCGCCATGATGTGAGACCCGGTATTACCGGGTGGGCGCAAATAAACGGACGCAATGTCATTACATGGGAAGAGCGCTTCAACCTTGATGTATGGTATGTTGATCACAACAGCTTACGGTTGGACATTGAGATACTGCTTCGTACTGTTTTCAAGGTTTTAAAAGGTGAAGGCATCAGTGCCGAGGGTTATGTAACTATGCCGAAATTTACCGGTTCAAGGACAGAAGGATGAACGGCATGACTGTACAGCAAAATATAACGTCCGGTAAAAATGTATGGTTGCTTCCCATCTTTGTTTTTTTAGGTACTTTTGCTGTTAGGTTTTATCTGGCTTATTTCTCAAATGTTATAACACCGGACGGGATTTTATATATAAAAACCGCTAAGCTGATCGAACTGGGAGAATCAAACAAACTTATGGAATTTACTTTTATCCATTTGTATCCCTTTTTCGTTTTGCTTGTCCATAAGATTATTCCCGATTGGGAACTGGCAGGCAGAATGACTTCCGTACTTATGGGGTCGCTTGCCGTGATCCCGTTCTTTCTTTTGATAAAGGGGATATTCGATATCCGCATAGCGGCTGTATCATCGTTTTTCTATGCTATAAGCCCCAGACTTGCGGATTATTCATCAGATGTGCTCAGAGAGCCTACCTTCTGGTTTTTTTCTATTATGGCATTATGGCTTGCATGGGAGGGTATCTCACGCGGCAGACTGCTGTATATTGTGTTTTCAAGCATTTCTACAGGGCTGTCGGCTTTTGCGCGTATCGAGGGTATTGCAGTCTTCATATTGATTTTTCTTTGGATTATCTGGTATTTCTTGAAACTGAAACCTGATTGCAGGAAGCTTGCTTTATATCTCTTTGTCTTTATCTTTACAATTCCGGTTTTACTGCTACCTTTCATATTCTTTTTTAGCGAAAAACTCAGCAAGTGGGACTTCGGTTTTACCATATTAAAAATATGGCTTCTTCTGACAAGTAAGAGCAAAGAATCACTTGAGTTAACAACCGATATTGTCCGCGTTATGCCGCCGGAACTTCCCACGTTCCTGGATCTTGCAAAAAGTCATAAATACGTCATCTTTCTTTCCGATGTTATTCTAAAACTCGTAAAGTCAATCAATGTATTATTTGCCTTCCTTGCTATATTCGGAATATTTAGAAGAAAAAATATACCATACAGTAGAAACGAGGTATTAATTGCGATCTGGTTCGGTGTCTTTTTTATCACCGC
>Ga0351912_1037_pt1 | contig 44121 bp, 46 predicted proteins | sample TotcelHT113001M3_FD_206863 | JGI IMG/M metagenome (GOLD analysis project Ga0351912, IMG submission 206863) | Enriched cells from coal bed in the Powder River Basin, Montana, United States - Total cells T11 rep1 HSBNCT.T11.300.1.M3 ...
AACCGTCCTTTGCTGCCGACGAGTTTTCAAAAAACGTCAAGGCAAATCTTGAGGCATTCCATACCTTGTTTACAAAATTTCTTACTCCTTCAATCCTTTCTTCGGAAAGCAATATATCCCTGCCCTGGGCAGCGAGCATGGTCAGCGAAAATCTGAATGCATCTGTTCCGTATTGATCTATCACAATCAGAGGATCAATAACATTGCCTTTTGATTTGCTCATCTTTTTGCCTTCAGCGTCCCTTACAAGGGCATGGATATATACCTCCCTGAAAGGCACATCCCCCATAAATTTGATGCCCATCATAATCATGCGCGCAACCCAGAAAAAAAGGATATCAAATCCTGTTATAAGAAGCGATGTAGGATAAAAAGTCTTCAAATCGTCTGTTTTTTCAGGCCAGCCGAGGGTGGTAAAGGGCCATAAACCTGAAGAAAACCATGTATCAAGCACATCGGATTCCTGTCTAAGTTCGCTTTTACATTCGCTGCATAAATGCGGGTCATCCACAGAAACGTACATTTTACCGCAACTGTCGCAGTACCAGACAGGTATCCTGTGTCCCCACCATATCTGACGGGATATGCACCAGTCACGTATATTTTCCATCCATTCAAAATAGACCTTTTCCCACATTTCAGGGACAATTCTGACCTTATGCGTCTTTACAGCCTCGATCGCCGGTTCTGCAAGGGGTTTCATTTTCAGGAACCACTGTTTAGACAGTGTGGGCTCGACAACCGTTTTGCACCGGTAGCATTTTCCGACACCCATGGCATAAGGTTCAATCTTTTCAAAAAGGCCCTTGCTCTCGAGTTCTTCAACAACCTTTTCCCTGCATTCGAACCTGTCCATGCCTGTGTAATGGACGGCGTTTTCATTCATCCTTCCATCATCATCCATGACCTTGACTATTGCAAGATTGTGCCTGTTTCCTATTTCAAAGTCATTCAGGTCATGGGCAGGGGTTACTTTTAAAGCACCCGTGCCGAACGTGGCATCAACATAGCTGTCACCGATAACGGGAATCTTTTTATTTGCTATCGGAAGTATTACAAACTTTCCTATATACTGCTTATATCTTTCATCTTCGGGATTTACAGCAACGGCAGTATCTCCGAACATTGTTTCAGGTCTTGTAGTGGCAACGGTTAAATAACCTTCTCCTTCCGCCAGGGGATATCTGATGTGATACAGGTAACCTTTTGTATCTTCGTGCTCTGCCTCAAGATCGGAAAGTGCAGTCTTGCATCTCGGACACCAGTTTATAATGTAATCGCCCTGATAGATAAGCCCCTCGTTAAAGAGCCTTACAAAGACCTCACGCACTGCCTTTGACAGTCCTTCGTCCATTGTAAAACGTTCTCTGGACCAGTCACATGATGAGCCGAGCCTTTTTAACTGGTCGATTATAATTCCTCCGGAATGTTCCTTCCAGTCCCAGACCCTTTCAACAAATTTTTCTCTGCCGAGCACCTCGCGGTTCAGCCCTTCTTTTACGAGTTCTCTCTCCACAACGTTCTGGGTGGCAATACCTGCATGGTCTGTACCCGGTACCCAGAGTGTATTAAAACCCGCCATTCTTTTAAACCTTACGATAATATCCTGCAGGGTGTTATTCAATGCATGGCCCATATGCAACATGCCGGTTACATTCGGCGGCGGTATTACTATCGAAAAAGGCAGCCCGGAAGCATGACTGTCTGCTGTGAAAAAACCTTCTTTAACCCAGAATGCATACCACGCCTCTTCTATCCTGTGCGGGTCATATACTTTATCCATCATATATCAACTCCCTTTTAATTGCGAAATTTCAATTGCCCCGACTTTGTCGGGGTTAAACCTTATGGATTCCGGATTTGCAAACCGATCGCATCTCGCAGAGATTTAAAATTCGCCGAGCCGTAATCCAATGCAACATTATACTTTTTTAGTCTCATCCCGGTATGTTCCAAGGCAGGGGAAGGAAAACCTTTCCGAAAAGGCTGAAGGCATACCTGTCAGACATACCTGCAACAAAGTCTGACACACACACTGCCGGTTCATCGTAATAATCATCTCTGCCTGTTTCGGCAAGAAAAGCATCGGGGTTGCCCAAAAAGTAAAAATATAGATCCTTTATTATTCTTGAACATTTTATAAAATCATCATGCACAATGTGACTATCATAAACCATTTCGTAAAGAAAACTTCTGAGCTTCACCATATGATATTCAAGTTCTTTGCCGAGGGTTACATTTAAATCATCCTGCTTTAGTGTTTCGGTGATTACCCCGCGAACCATGCCGTCGATCCTGTCTGAGGTTGTATTGCCTAAAAATTTCCTGCTGTCCCCGGGTAAATCTTCTTCTGTGATGATGCTGCCCCTTATGGCATCATCGATATCATGGTTTATATAGGCAATTATGTCTGAAGCCCTTACAACTTCGGCTTCTTTAGTGGCGGGTTTATCCGCTTCATCCCGTGAGATAATCTCTCCCTTGCCTTTTGAGTGCTTCAGAATACCGTCTCTTACCTCAAAGGTAAGATTCAAACCTTCGCCGTCTCTTTCAAGCAGATCAACAACCCTGAGGCTCTGTTCATAATGCCTGAAACCGCCTTCATGTATCTTATTCAAAACATCTTCCCCTGCGTGACCGAAGGGAGTATGTCCCAGATCATGACCAAGGGCAATGGCCTCAACCAGGTCTTCATTGAGAAAAAGAGCCTTTGCTATTGTTCTTGCAATCTGTGAGACTTCAAGCGTATGGGTAAGTCTTGTCCTGTAATGGTCTCCTGCAGGAGACAGGAAAACCTGTGTCTTGTGCTTAAGCCTTCTGAATGATTTGCTGTGTATTATCCGGTCTCTGTCGTGCTGGAATGCCGGTCTTATATCGCACTCATCCTCTTCTTTCAGCCTTCCCCTTGTTTTGCTGCTTTTCTGGGCAAAGGGTGACAGGATTATCTCTTCCTTTTGCTCTAATTTAGTTCTGATATTCATTTCTTTTAAAACCCGCAAGATAAAATCCAGCCTACAGGACTATCTTCAGTCGAATTTGAAAACAGGAATTTGATTTATCTTTTCAGATTCCTAATTTATCACAAGAAAACGACTAAAGCAATAAAACGATTGAGAAGTTTGACCGGGGCATCTTAATAAACTCTTGACAACAATAGCCGGTAAATGTATTTTTATATAATTAATATTTGTAAAAAGGATAGCTTATCGTGATTAAAGCCCGGCATGAAAACCTCAATATTGCAGATGCATCCCTTGTATCTCTCGTATTAGTACTTGTACTCGACGCCTGCCGGTTTACGCCGCCTTAAGCGCTATTGCCTGGAAAGCAAAGCCCCTGTCGGTGTAAACCGGCAGGGGCTTTTTATTTGCACATTTTTACTGATTCGTTTTTATCACAAGGAGGTTGCTTATCATGAGGTACAATGGAGCTGAGATAATCATCAAGTCAATAGAGAGACAGGGAATTAATATTGTTGCCGGCATTCCCGGCGGAGCAAACCTCCCCCTGTATAATGCGCTTTATAAAAGCTCAATACGCCATGTTTTAGCGCGTCACGAACAGGGAGCAGGTTTTATAGCCCAGGGTATGGCACGTTCCACAGGCAAGCCTGCTGTATGTTTTGCAACCTCTGGACCAGGCGCAACAAACCTGCTTACGGCCATTGCAGATGCAAAACTTGATTCAATTCCCCTCATCGCCATCACAGGTCAGGTCGCAACAACAATGATCGGAACCGACGCATTCCAGGAGATTGATATCTACAGCATGACTCTGCCCATAACAAAGCATAATTTCCTTGTGAAAAATGCCGGTGAATTACTCACGATTATGCCGGAAGCATTCAGGCTTGCCTCATCAGGACGGCAGGGACCTGTGCTGGTTGATGTCCCGAAGGACATTCAGACGGAGGAAGTCGAATTTGATTACTGGCCCGAAACTCATAAAAAAAAGGATTATCAGCCGGTTGACATTCCGGCTGTCAGAGAAGCCGCCCGAATGATTAACAGATCAAAAAGACCGGTAATTTATGCAGGCGGAGGGATTATGAACGCCCAGGCTCATGGAGATATGTACGAATTTGCAAAAAAGAATACTATTCCGTCAGCGCTGACCCTGATGGGACTCGGATGTTTTCCTCCTGATGACGACCTGTATCTCGGGATGCTCGGTATGCACGGCACATATTCGACAAACATAATCCTCGATAAGGCAGACCTTCTTCTCGTGCTGGGCGCGCGCTTTGATGACAGAGCAATAGGAAAAGCAAAGGAGTTCTGCCCCCACGCTTCAATTATCCATATTGATATTGACGAGGCGGAAATCAATAAGATCAGAAAGGCAGACCTCTCGATAAACGGTAATTTGGGAATGATACTCAGAACGATGATGCCCTTCATAGAAGAAAACAACCGAAAGGAATGGATGTCTTATATAATTGAACTAAAAGATATTTATCCTGCCATACAGCCAGAGATCAACGATGCACTGCACCCGGTCAATATTATCAAGGCCATACACACCCTGGCGCCTCCCGATACGATTATCACCACCGATGTGGGGCAACACCAGATGTGGGTTGCACAGGCCTATCCATTCGGCTCCCCCCGCACCTTTCTGACCTCCGGCGGACTGGGCACCATGGGTTTCGGTCTGCCTGCAGCCATAGGTGCTGCCCTTGCCAACCCCGGACGCCGTGTTATATGCATCAGCGGCGACGGTTCCTTTCAGATGAATATACAGGAAATGGCAACCCTTTCTGAACTGAATATACCGGTAACGGTTATTATATTGAACAACGGCCATCTCGGGCTTGTCCGTCAGCAGCAGGAGCTTTTCTATGAAAAGAATTACATTGCTTCAAAATTTACCTGCAAACCTGATTTTTCTGCAATTGCACGGGAATTCGGGATCAGGGGCTACCGCATCTGCGAAGCGCCTGCCCTCCGTGCGGGGCTTGCAAGGGCGCTGGCATATCCCGGCCCCTCTGTCATGGATATATGTATACATGAGACTGAGAATGTACTTCCCATGGTACCACCAGGCGCCGCAAACCGATACATGATAGGAGGCGAAATCGAAGAGCATATCGCGGTTAAACAGAAACCGGCCTGCTGACACTTTATATGCAGCAGTTTTTACTCTCCATGGTCAATCTGAGGAACCTGTTAAAAGTTGTTGCTTTTATTCGTCAGCACGGTCCTCGAAACCTTTTATCCAATATTTTCCATTAGGATAAGTATCGGTGTCGGGCCGTCCCCGGCTAAACAAAACGTTGTTTATAACTGTTGCAGACATGATATAATCAAAACAGCATGAAACCACCTGGAACCAAAAAAACATCAAAACCTGCCGGGATGTCTGAAAAGATCATCAGGCTCCTTGAAATTTATACCATGATTGCCCGGAAAGAATACCCTTCCGTGAAATCCTTGAGAGGGCGTTTTAATGTTTCAGAAAGAACCTTATACAGATATCTTGAATTAATAAACATGGTTGATGCCGTTGAGTATGACCATGAGAAAGAGGGGTATAAATTTACACATGGAGACAGAATAAAAAAACTCATCATCTCGCAGGACGAACTGATTACCCTTTTTTCTGCCGGTCAGGCCGTGTCCGCACTGGGCACATCCTTCAGGGAAAACTTTCAGACACTTGTCAGCCGGATGTTTCTCGTTTCCGGAAAGGTATCGCCGGAAAATACAGGGATTATTATAAAAACATCTGCTCCGATCCTTACAGGCAAGATGGATGGAGTGCTTAAAATCATATCAATATCCATAAATGAAAAAAGATCGATAGATATAACCTACAGATCCAAACAATCAAAAACAACCGGTACAAGGCTTGTCGACCCCTATGGACTCATCTATTACGAAGGCATCTGGATCGTAATAGGTTTCTGCCACAAAAGAAAAGAAATCCGCAGTTTTGCCGTTGACCGTATTCTCGACATTAAAGAACGCTATCTATATTTTGAACCCCGGAAGGACTTCGACCTGAATGCCTATCTATCCCATACATGGGGGATTGTTGACGGTAAAGAAGTAAAAATAAAGGTAAAGTTTAATGCAGAAGTTGCCGATTATATTCTCAGGAAAGAGAAGTGGCACTCATCGGAAACAAGGAATATCCTTCCCAACGGTGATGTTGAACTCTCGTTCACTGTTGCAGGTACCGATGAAATAAAACGGTGGATATATTCCTGGCTTCCGAATGCGGAGGTTGTCAAGCCGGAGTGGTTCAGGAAACAGATTCAGAAAGAGCTATCCGAATCAGCCGGAAATCATTCGTAAAACCTTTCAGTTCGTATTTCTGTTTTAATTCAAAATTCATCTCACGTTTTCTATTAGGAAAAGCAGCAGTATCGGGCTGTCCATGGCAAACACGCTCATTACGCTCCTGCGGCTCCAATCGCTCGCGTTCGACATCAGAACTTCTGCCCATGCAGAAGACCGAGCTTCTTCGTTTCACGACGGTTTGCTCAGAACAACCTGACACTGATTCTAATGAAACTTTTGGGTTAATTCAAAACTTAAAATTAAAAAATTAAAATTGTTTTTGTCACTGACATACTGTTGTCACCCCCTTTTGATACAATTACATATGTTTCAAGACCGCAATATAAAAGAGGTGAGCTTTATGCCGCTATATGCATTTATGGTGCAAGACGTATGCAGGATCGTTGACGCATTTAATCTGAAAGATGCATTGCAGGAAGCATGTATTAAAAAGGATGACGTGTACGAACTCATCGAAGGAGAAGACCTTGAGCGCATGTGTTTTTTATCGGCCGGCACAGGAGATATGCTCTTTGGCTCACCGGGAATATAAAGGATTCTATGCGGTACAAAGGTAACAAATTGTGGTAATGGGAGGACATATGTATAAGACTGTTTTTATCATGTTATTTATCCTGGTTTTCTGGGTATCGGTAACTGACTTGCAGGCCCCTGAGATTACAGCCCGCGATATCCTCGGGTTTGACGCCTACCGGGTTGCTGAAAACGGTTCAATCCAGGACAAAAATGGCGCCATCAAAGGCTGGATTTGCGGAAACGCTGTCTATGATGCAGGGTGGAATGTCAGGCATTAAGACCTTTGTATGATTCCACAAACACAGTCATACCTGCAGACGATATCAATAATATGGTAGCTGGTCGTCGAAGCCGTTCCCCTTGTTTTTATACCATGATACAACATGCTTCACAGCTTCAACAGCCTTGGCCTTTGCCGCAATGTCGGAATTAAAACCCTGGTGGGGCTGAACGTATATGTTTGCCTTCCGCTCCAAAGACATACTGACAAGGGTTTGAGCTGCCGCAAGGTCTTCTCCTGCTACCGCATTACCAAGGAGCAGTCTTGCAAACCCGGATTCGTTTGTGAAAACGTCCAGCCCAAGGCCCGTTATTTTTCCGGATTTGTAAAGTTCCAGCAGAACTGCTTCCGGGGCAATCTCCCCCCTTGTTACATTGATAAATATCAGATTTTTAGAAGCTTTTGAAAGGTATTCACGGGAAAAATACCCCACATTATAAAACCGGCTTTCTTTATTTTTTGTAAGATTCATGGCATTGACGATAATATCGCTCGATTTGATTGCCTCTTCCTTTGAGACAAACTTCACCGACCCGCCGTAAATATTATTCAATTCCTCCTGTCTTATATCGACTCCCTGCACGGTCAGCCCGTTTGCTCCAGCAAGTTCATAGGTTCTTCTCCCTATTCTGCCGACGCCGAAAACGGTAAGAATCCTATCTTTATCAAGTTCCATAAAGGCCTTTGACTTCATTCTTTCAAAGGTTTCAATGTTTTTCTCATAATGGTTCATTTCGCCTGCCGCTGCATAGAGGAATTTCATTGCCGTCTGCGCCACGGCATTTACGCAGTATTCACGAAGAGAGGCTATGTTTGCCCTTTCTGTCAGGTGCTCAAAGTGGTCGTAACCCGCGCTTCTTGTTATAATGCTTTTTTTGCTCTCTTCCAGATAAGACTCGGGAAGTATTGAATGTGTTTTTGTTGTTATTATATCAGGCAGAACGGTTCCGGGATTTCCTTTAAGAAATTCCTGGAGATTGCCCGAAGTGATAAAAAAGGTATGATCTGCCGGAATTTCACCCAGCTCTTTTGCCTTTAAAGTTTCCTCTTCGAGATGTTTTGCTTCGGGGCCTAATGCCTCAAAGTGCATAATGTCATACTTTGCTCCGGCTGATGTTGAATCCATTGTGTCTTTCATTTTTACTCCTGTTTATTATGAATTATTGCTTATCAGTCTGCCGTATACATACCGTTTTTTCAACTGAAATATACCAAACTGCATGTCAGAGATAAACCTTAAAAGACTTTTATATTAAAGATACCACTCCGGTTCTTTTCTTGCCCGGCAATTATCGTAAAGCCACTTTCGTCTGGTTCCAAAGGTTTCATTATTCATTTGCCTTGCCGCAACAGGGCAGATTTTGACACAGGCCTGGCATACTATGCATTGACTTTTGTCTGTATCATACGGTTCATCCGGAGAAACAGCACCTGTGGGACAGACTTCAGTACATTTCCCACATTTGGTGCAAAGATTCATGTCCGTTTCCGGTGCATAAGATGTAGTTTTTCGTGCTTCCTTAATAAGAAGTAAAGTTTTTGGCTCAACATAGGGAAAATTCCCCGGCACATCAATAAGAGCTGCTTTTTCAACAGACTCAAACTTAAGCACCTTTTCTCTGATCTTGTTGCCGAAGGCGCGCGCTTTTTCAAGGTCGCTTGCGTCGGGCCTTCCCTGCGCGATAGGATAGTTGGAAAAAGAATATGAATGCTCTCCTATAAAGGCGCCTGCGGCGATCGGGATAAATCCTCGTGCCGTTGCAATATCAAACAATTCCTTAAGTGCATCGTCATATGCTCGATTTCCATAGACCGCAACAATTACCGCGGGCGTTTTGTTCCCGGTTAACAATTCAAGTCGGGATACTGCCTCTTCAGGCACCCGGCCGTAATAAACCGGAATCCCGATAATTGCAATCCCTTTTTCGAGGTTATACACATTACACTGAGACCGTTTCGTTAAATCAATCATCTCAATCTGCCCGGCCTTCATTCCTGCTGCAGTATTCCCAACAATTGTTCTTGTTGTTCCTGTAGGTGAAAAATAAACACAGGAAATAGTCTGGATATCCATTAAAACACCTCCTGTTGAAAATAGGCATGGCCGGAATTAATGTCTCTATATGCCGGATTATCCGGAATATCAGAAAATCCCTGCATTGACGCCTTCGGCAATGGTGCTGCCGAGTTCGCAGCATCTTGCCAGTATTTCTTCCGTTACAGGCCCCTTACAAATGATCGGGTTCTGTACCTTTTTAAAACGATATCCCTTGCAGATCCGTTCTATATGGTTCAACGCACCTGTGCCATCATTCCCCGCACTTATAACAACACAATAAGGTTTTTTCCATATTCCGGGATCATCCTTTAACTCTTCATACGTTCTGTCAAAAAAATCCTTTACTGCTCCGGCCATATAGCCGAAGTATTCCGGAGAACAGATTATAACGGCTTTGCAGTTTTTCAGGTCCAGGACTGTAGTATCAGCGGCCCGTTTAAAGACGGCCCTTGCATTTTCCGCTGCCGCAACACCCCTTGAAACAGATTCGGCCAATTTCTCCGTGTTGCCTGTTTGGGAATGGAATATAATAAGTATATCAGACATATTAAATGATATCTGCTTTTGAAGGCCAATGCAAGTCTTGCCTGTATCCGCATATCTCTTATATGCATTATATTATTTTGGAAATATTTTTCAGTAAGTTCGTCTTATTGTAATTCATTGCAGTAAATTTCTCAGGGCTTGCAAGAACTGTCGTTAATACGGCAAAACCGGGGACTGGAAAAGCAACGGATTTACTTTGCTGTTAATAAATAAATATACAATATAGAAAGCTTGACTTTTATGAGCATATGTTTATAATAATTATATGTAAGAACCAAAAAAACATTGGAAAAAACAACGGAGGTCCAGTAATGAAAGTATGTTTTGCATTACAGGTAGATCAGGGCGTTGAAAGCACAGTGTATAACCATTTCGGATCTGCACCGGCAGTTGCTGTTGATACGGAACTTCAGCAGACTTCTACTGTCAACGACAGAAAAAAACACAGATAAAAAATTAAGGAGAAAAACAATGACACATAAAGATACCGGACATTATGCAGGGAAAAGGCGTGGCATGGAATTAAATGAAACAATTGCCGCAAGGATAAAAGAAAAATTATCTGAAAACAGGATATCCTGCGCCGAAGCACACAGCATAGCTGTTGAGCTGAACAAAGATCCTGCTGAAGTAGGAACAGCCATTGACTTGCTTGAAGTGCGAATAAGCGGATGTCAGCTCGGCCTTTTCGGGCATGGGAAAGAGAAAAATATTCCCGTTGTGTCCGATAAATTAAATCCGGAAGTTGAGTCAGCCGTTAAAGCATCCCTTATTGCCGGCCGGCTTCCATGTTCTGTTGCATGGGAAATCTCAAAAAGGTTTAGTATATCCAAACCTATGATTGCAGGAGTGTGTGAAAAGATGAAAATAAAGATAGCTCCATGCCAGCTCGGGGCATTTAAATAACTTGTTCGGGGTAATTTATCCTGGAGGTAAAATATGAAAAAAGCTGCACTTTTTGCTTTTAACGGCGAATCAATATGTTTTGTCCATGTTCTCTTAAACGGACTTGATATGAAAAAGAAAGGAAGATTTTGATGGAAGGAAATAATTTAACCCATTGTGCCATATGTGAATATCCCTTTCATGAACGGGCCTGCAGCAAACCCGAAGGCAAGGGGACGAAAGGTTGTCCTACAAAGGCTTCTAAAAAATCATAGAAAGAGCCCATGAAGAATATATAAAAGAAGAAGTCCGTGAATTTGCACAGCAGGATGCATTCCCAAGGAGGAGATAGGGATTAAAGAGCATGAGAAAATAAGAATCGGAGAACATGGGAGTATGTGCAACCCCATCCTCCAGGCTATGCTGGCAAATGAGGCAAAAACGGATTTCAATATCCTCCTCGGCCTGTGCGTTGGCCATGATTCACTTGTTTTCAAATACGCTGAAGCGCCAACAAAGGTTCTTGCAGTAAAAGACAAGGTTATAGGCCACAACCCCCTTGCGGCAGCCTACTTGATAGACAATTATTGCTCTTGGGTCAAACCGGGCAAATAATAGTGAATTTATTATAGTGTAACATATTGATACTATAGCATTTAAAGGCTATTTTAGACCACGTTTTTCAGCATTAAGCCCAATTTTCCTTTGTTGAGACATATTTTTCTCCCTATTTTATGTATCTTTTATCTTCCTTTTAGTAAGATTGTTGTTTGGGACTGCCTTTTTATCGAAAGATCCACGTATATTGAATATAAATGGAAAGCCATCACATGCAATTACTCCGTGCTGATTCTGATATTGTTATCCTGACAAAGATATAACTGTTTTCATCTCCTCCGAGGATTGCCTTGATTTGTGTTCCATGGTTTACCCCTCCTGGTATTCGAACGCGGTATCCTTGCCGTTTTCTGCCAATGGTAACCAAAACCAGCCTTTCAGTTCCGTGCCGGGCTTCCTGAGGAGTAAGAATGAACTCATAGGCCTGTCCGGGATTTACAATCAAGACCGTGCTTCGTCTGAAAAGGTTCGATCTTTTGCAGCCCCCGTTCCATCTCATGTTATGTTCGAAGTGCTCATAAACGTCTGACATTGTAGAGTGAGGGTTATGCATAAGATCATATTCTTTCCGCTTTTGCTCATCTCCCAGAACAGAATAGGCTTCACTTATGTTTTTAAACTTTTCTTCGGCACCGGGATCTTCCTGGTGATGGTCAGGATGATATTCAAGCGCTAATTTCCTGTATGCGCTTTTTATTTCAGATGCTGAAGCATCTCTTGTTAACTTAAGAATGTAGTAATAGTCTTTCCGGCTCATCGGATAAAATCCCTTCTAATCGGGATAAAAACTCACACTGGGGAACCTGTTGCTTATCCCGATTTTATATATATTATTTAACAAACACAGTATATTTATTTTATTTTGTGATCAACTGACCGCGTTGCATCAGCCTCACCCGACCCCCATAATATAAATCGTATCACTTTCCTTCAGGGAAGCGTTCATCCTTTTACCATACGATAAAAAACCGATTTGGTTTACAGATACCCGAATCTCCATATCAATCTCTTCTTTATCGTCTAAAATGGCTTTTTTTACACCATTTCCGAATTTATTTATCAACTCGTTTATCAGGTCCTGCAAGGTGTTTCCGGGAAAAGTAATATCAATGTCATTTTTCTTACCCAAAAGCTTATAAAGTGGAGCTACTCCTTTTACCGAAAGATGAATTTCCATATCCCTACCTCGCTGCAATATTATGTTTTATTAACCATTTTTCCGGTTTGGAGACCGCATATGTTTTATTTGAGATCGATCCTTTCCATACCTATTTTACAGTACTTGTGCGCCAAATCCACATAAAGACCTCTTGAATAATCCCAGAATTCCCTTTCCTTTTCCGACATGTCACGGATTTTTTTCGCCGGATTGCCGGCTACTATTACCCCTGCTGGGATTTTCTGCCCACGTTTCACTATTGTACCTTCCGCTACGGTGGAGCCGTCTGATACCTCGGACCGGATGCTCAAAATAGCGCCCATACCTATCCCGCAAAAGTCCCCAATCCGTTTTGCATGTATAATCGCCCCGTGTCCGAGAATTACACCCTTGCCGATAGAGCAAACATCGTCAGGCGGCGCATGAACAACAACACCTTCCTCAACTGCTGTCTCGCCGCCTATCTCAACAGTCCCGTAATCCCCTCTCAGGATTACACCGTGCCCTATATAACAATCGTTCCCGATTCTGACATCCCCTATTATCAGGGCTGTTTCGCTTATATACGTGCCGCTCCCGAAAACCGGTTCTTTTCCGTCAAATTTGTAGAGCATTTTACCTCCGATAATATATTTGTCTTATCCCTGAAACAACTCCTTTTTTTCTTACTTACATACCGGAAACCTGCGCTTTTTGATTATTACCGAATATAACTATCTGTTCGACAATATCATCGAATTTTTGAGCCGTCTTTGTGTTGGCGTATAAATGCATATAAGGCTGTCCCTCATCACCGCTCTTCACAATGTCCGGGTCAAGGGGTATTTTCCCGAGGAAGGGGACTCTGAACCTTTCCGAAAGTTTTTCTCCACCACCTGAAGAGAATATATCTACTTCTTCACCGCAGTGAGGACAGACAAAGCCGCTCATATTCTCGACAATACCTGCTATGGGGAGACTGAGTTGTCTGCAAAAGACAATGCATTTTTCCACGTCAACTGTGGCTACCTGCTGAGGCGTGGTAACAATAATAGCACTGCTTTTTTTTGCCAACAACTGAGCAACAGACAGAGGTTCATCTCCCGTTCCCGGAGGACAGTCCACTACAAGGCAATCCAGGTCTCCCCAGACAACGTGCTGGAAAAATTCCCGTATCACTTTAGCTTTCATGGGCCCTCTCCAGATTACCGGCGTCTCGGTCCCGTCAACTAAAAAACCCATGGAGACTACCTTCAGCTGATTATAAATCTCAATAGGAACAATCTCTTCATTTTTAATGCCCACGCGCTGCCCTGAAAGGCCAAGCATTTTGGGCAGGCTCGGGCCATGGATATCCACATCAACTATGCCAGTTCTCAATCCTCGTAAGGACAGGCTTAAGGCAAGATTTACCGCTACAGTACTTTTCCCAACGCCTCCTTTCCCGGAAAGGACGACGAAAATATGTTTAATTCTTTCAAGTTTTTCTTCCAACGCCTTGTCATCTAATTGTTCTTCTGTTCCATGTCCACAATCCATGTTTCCTCCAAGATATATTTCAATTTTTTATATATTTCCCGTATTGACCTGCTTGTCTCGCAATCCGGGGCAAAATCAAGTCAAGTATTATTTTTACTTTTTTCTGCGCTTCCGCAGTCAGCGTTGAGTCCTCTTTCTCTTCTACCAGTGCCCTTTTACGTCGGGACCAGTCAGTTTGGTAAGATTATTTTTCTCAAAATCCTTGATTGCCTGAGCAACGGTCTTTTTTGATACCGTATATACAGGGATGTTTGCTGCTCCGAGCACTTTGAAGGCATTCGGACCTAAATGTCCGCTGATTACTATCCTTGCTCCGCCATTTATGGCATTTTGAGCGTTCTGGATACCTGCCCCCTGGGCCGCATTCAGGTTCTGCGTATTATCAATTACATCGAAGTTTTTGCTTTCCGGGTCATATATGATCAGCTTTCTGCTTCTGCCGAAACGCTCGTCAACCATACCTTCCATAGTTCCGTCAACACTTGTTATTGCAATCTTCCTTTTTCCTCCTTTTTCAACGGATAATATCTCTCCTTTTTGGGAAAAAACCTTTCCCTTTCTCCCGTGCCCGCATATTTGACGCCAGCCGCATGGCGGGATAAACTTTTCATCAACCGAGACATTTCCTCCCCCGATCCTCAATGCTTTCCCGTTAATAACAGTATGAGCCATCTTTTCATGAGCGGATAAAAGAAGGCGGTGAAATGTTGGCTGCGATACATTCATCTGCAGCGCTGCCTCCTCCTGTGGTATTCCAAGAAGATCTTTAAGTCTTATTGCTTCCAGTTCATCATGGTGTAAAACGACTTCCTCGATATCTCCTATCCGTACACCGGCTGGCTTGAAGTATGTTACCTGGGGGAGAAAACCTATATTGCTTATGCACCGTGGTCGCGGCATATGTTCAGCTCCTTTGTAGATAGGCTGTTAAATCAGTGTAGTAAAACATTTTATATGAATATATATTCAATTGAATAGATTGTCAAGAAGAAAAGGCAAAGCACTGCATTATCAAAACCGATTGACAGTTTTTATGCGCACTGATATAGAATAGATTGTACAAAGATTATAATTTACGGATGCGCAAAAACCGGATGAAAGGAGGTAATACATGGAAGGAAACCATGAGCCGAAGGGGTGGAACCCTTACATTGCAGGTATTTTGACAGGATTGCTGCTTATATTCTCTGTCTGGTTTACCGGAAAATATGTGGGTGCTTCAACAACCTTTGTAAGGTCGGCAGGATTCATTGAAAAAGAGTTCAATGCAGAACGTGTATCGAAAATGGAATATTTCATAAAGGAGATGCCGAAGATTGACTGGCAGTGGATGTTTGTTGTTGGGATTTTCTTCGGCTCCCTTGCTGCCTCAACAACTTCAAAGAGCTTCAGGTGGCAGGCTGTACCGACAACATGGGAGAGCAGGTTCGGACCGGGCAGAACAAAAAGAGCGATTACCGCGTTTATAGGCGGCGGGATTGCCATGTTCGGAGCACGTCTTGCAGACGGGTGACCGAGCGGTCATGGACTGAGCGGTTCGCTCCAGTTAGCTATAAGCGGGTATATTGCATTAATATGTTTCTTTGTCGGCGGTGTTATCGTGGCCGGAATATTATACGGGGGAGGTGGCAAACATGAATGAACTCGTATATGGTCTCATAACAGGCATTATATTCGGGTTTCTCATGCAGAAAGCCCGGGTAATCAGATACGATAAACAACTGGGTGCTTTGCGGCTTATCGATATGACGATTGTAAAATTTATGCTTTCAACGGTCCTTGTAGCAATGGTAGGTATCTACCTGCTGAAAGACCTCGGTATTGCAAAGCTTTCCATAAAACCGACAATCCTGGGGGGCAATATTATTGGCGGGTTAATATTCGGTATCGGCTGGGGTCTTCTCGGTTATTGTCCCGGAACATCTCTTGGAGCACTTGGAGAAGGCAGATGGGATGCAATCTGGGGCATCCTGGGTATGATTGCCGGTGCAGCGTTGTTTGCCGAGTTCTTTCCGGTGCTTAAAAATACTGTTCTGAAATGGGGTGTTTACGGAAAGATTACTATACCGGAAGCACTTGGCATAAACCACTGGATTATCGTTGTAATATTTGTCATAGGCGGCATAGCGCTTTTCTGGTGGTTTGAAAAGAAAAAACTATAAAACGATCCGTTACACCGGATACTCAAATGATCACCTAAAGCATTTTTTTGTTGAGGCCGGGGGCAACCTTTTTAAGGCTGTATTTTCTTATATTTTATCTTACTATGTTTGATTTCCGGACAGGGTCTGTTTCATTGCTGAAACAGACCCTGTGACTTATAACACCGGCTTATCTTTGTCCGCATAATTTTGTTGGTCCTCTCGAAGCATCTGAAAATAGATTTTGGAGATCAAAATATGTTTCAATATATCTGCCATATGGCAGGATAACAGCCTGGACAAACAATGATTGACATAAAATCGTTACTCAATCGCAAAGATATACGCAAGTTCATCTCCGAAAGCTGGTCGGTAGGCTGGCCTATGATGATTATCATGTTTTTTGAGTTTTTAATCGGTCTCGTAGATATCTATGTAGCCGGTAAAATCGGGAAGGAGATTCAGGCTGCATACGGTTTCGTAATACAGCTTTACTTTGTGTTTATTATTGTTGGAAATGCGATGAGCATAGGCGCTGTTTCCGTTGTTTCACAGATATTCACATCCAAAAATAGTGATCGACTGTCCGAATCAGTATACTCAACAGTTATAGCTACCATTGCCTTGGGCGCTATATTGGGCCTATGCGGTATATTTTTAACGCCTGTGCTTATCGATCTGCTGCATATCCCTGCTGAATTGAAACCTATCGTGATACCGCTCGGGAGGATCTACGCTGCAGGCGTATTGTTTCATTGTCTGCTTATCAATACGAATGCCATGCTGCGGGCGTGCAAGATGGTAAGAGACTCCCTCAGGACAATGGCAGTGGTCTGTCTTTCCAATATTGTACTGATTTTCTTTACTGTATTTCATACAGGTATGGGCTTTAAAGGGATTGCCCTTTCAACGGCAATCAGTGTTTGTCTGGGAAGCATACTCAATATGCGGTATATCTGGTCGTTAATGGAAGGCAGGAGAAGATTCTCCGTGAGAATTGTAAAAACCATTGTTAACATAAGCTGGCCTTCGGGGCTCCTGCAGGGACTCTGGCAAATAAACTTCATGGTGATTTTCCTGATATTGAGTAAACTGCCCGAACACAGTGTTGAAGTCCTTGCAGCGCTCTCAGCCGGTGTACGCATCGAGTCGTCCATCTTTCTTCCTGCAATGGCATTCAATATGGCAAATGCGGTAGTCGTGGGCAATCTGCTCGGTGAGGACAGAAAAAATGATGCCTTTCGAGGTGGACTCATTACGACTCTTATGGGTGTGATTGTTGTAACTTTTTTAACGGTCATTGTCCTTTTTAATGCGAGGTGGATAGTGCCCTTTCTGTCAAACAACAGTATTGTTATAAAAGAATGCATTACTTATATCTATATCAGCATGATGAGCGAACCTTTTATGGCAATCTGGGTGGTGCTCGGCGGCGGACTGAACGGTGCCGGCGATACGAAAGGCATGATGATTATTGTAGGGCTTGTCGTCTGGCTTGTACGGGTGCCATTGACGTATATTTTTGTGATATTGCTCGGTTTTGGGGCTGCCTCAGTCTGGTGGACAATGAACCTCTCGCAATTTCTCATGGCGCTGTTTATTCTGAGGAGATACTGGCATAAAAAATGGTTGGCACATCCATACGGGTACAAATAAATGATGTCATTCAGTTTGCAATTGATTCTCAAATGATAGACATGCATACTGTAGATAAGCCATGAGCATTATTGCCGACCTCCATATTCACTCAAAATATTCACGGGCAACAAGCAGGGATATGTGCCCTGAGGCACTCTGGAAATGGGCGCAGATAAAGGGTATTACTATCATGGGTACAGGAGATTTTACCCACCCGGCATGGCTTGCCGAACTTAAGGAGAAGATTGAACCCGCATACAACGGGCTATTCACTTTAAAGAAAGAATCTCAGTTAAAAGACATTCCGGATTCATGCAGGAGAGATATTTTTTTTATGCTCTCCTCCGAAATCAGCTCTATTTATAAAAAAAACGGCAGAACGCGAAAAGTCCATTCCATTATATATGTGCCTGACTTTATCTATGCCGAACGAATTTATAAAGCACTGTCAAAAATAGGGAATCTCAATGCCGACGGAAGACCCATACTGGGACTCGATGCAAAAGAACTCCTTAAAATTGTTATGGATATATGCCCCGACAGCCTGTTTGTCCCTGCCCACGCCTGGACCCCGCACTTTTCAGTATTCGGGGCAGTATCGGGATTTGATTCGCTTGAGGAATGCTTTGATGAACTCACCCCACACATTTATGCCATTGAAACAGGACTTTCTTCCGACCCGTCCATGAACTGGAGGCTTTCAGCCCTTGACGCAATTACCCTGATTTCTAACTCTGATGCCCATTCACCTGCTAAAATTGGGAGAGAGGCAAACATACTTGATACGGATTGTTCTTACGATGCTATAAGGCGTGCAGTAAAAACGAGGGAAGGCTTTCTTGGAACAATTGAATTTTTCCCTCAGGAAGGGAAATACCATTATGACGGACACAGGCTGTGCAACGTGAATTTCTCGCCTGAAGAGACCATCGGGCATGATTATCTTTGCCCTGTGTGCAGCAGGAAGGTAACTGTGGGGGTCATGCACAGGGTCAATAAGCTTGCCGACAGAGAGGATGGATTCAAACCGGAAGGGGCTTTGCCCTTTTACCCGATAATCCCGCTGCCTGAAATACTTGGAGAAACCCTTGAAGTGGGTCCTGCCAGCAAAAAAGTAGATACTGCATATCAAGGGCTTATACAGAAACTCGGGAGTGAATTTAAAATCCTTCTGGATTGTCCCCTTGAAGATATTGAGAAGGCTGGTTCACCGCTTATCAGAGAAGCCATCTCCCGCGTACGTGCAGGGAATGTCCGCATCACTCCCGGTTTTGACGGCGAATTCGGAAAAATAAAAATCTTTGACGGTACAGAACGGAAGGAATATTCTCCCGAATTGTAAACTGATTTCATTTCCAAATAAATGCAGGTTGGTTTATTAAACTATTGTCGATTATTTTGAAAAGTTGAGATTTACGGCAAATGGGTTTTAGTAGCGCTTTTTACACTGCAATACGCGAAAGAATCAGTGGCAATATTGAATTTGCCGGTTATTAAAGTCACATACAAGGTCTGAAGCTTCGCGGTTTCACAGAGGCAAGGGTTACTGGGAGAAACGTGGCTCTTAAATCTTTTTAAATGATTATTTTCAACACCTACAACTGATGTACAAGGCATCTGATGTAAAGGTGAATATTAGGGAATAAAATAGAGTAATACGCCAAAGTTTAAACAGGGTATGCGCACCTGTGTTGACGACAGAATGCGGATACTTGTAATAAATAAATATTATTACTTTGGTCCATCATCGTTCTTTTCCACAAGATCATCCGCCTGTTTATTCATGCGGACGATCCCGTAAATCGATAGTAAGATTATGGCAATACCTCCTATTATAACCGGCAATGTTATAAAATGTTTCGGGAGTGAACCATAGAGGCCGGCAATCCCGAACAAAATGAATATCACTGCCGCAAACCACTTAACGGCCCGTTCCGGAATCTTCTTGCCCAGGACTATGCCGAAGATGATTCCTATAGCATCAGCAATGAGCATACCGGATGTTGTACCAAGCCAGACCGGAATGATGTTGGAATATTTTGCAGCCAGCGCGATGGTTGCGAGCTGTGTTTTATCTCCCATTTCTGCAAAAAAGAAGGCAACGGCAACTGTCCAGAAGGGGCTGAAGTTAAAGCGTTTATCTTCGTTGTCGAGTTTATCGCCCCTTATAGTCCAGAGGCCAAAGAGTATAAAAGACGCAGATGCCATAATTTGAATGTAATGGAGAGGGACAATACTTGTCAGGTAACTTCCAAGAACTACTGCAAAAAGATGATTTGCAAGGGTTGCTGAAAATACTCCCCACATTACAGTCTGCCAGCGGTAACGTGAAGCAAAGGCCATAGCGAGCAATTGTGTTTTATCTCCCATTTCTGCAAGAACAACAAATACGAGTGATGCAATGTAAGCAGTCATGATGTATTCCTTATCATGTAAAATAAAAAAGCGAGGTACTTTAGCATGGACTTTTACAGTCACACTAAAGGTCTCGCTAATTGGCACTTACCAATGACAAGGCCAGGGTTTTATCCCAGTATGTTGACCTTGTCTTGTTAGCTACTCCCCTTCAGGGATCATATTATTTTAAGTATAAATAAATTTAACGAAAAAATCAAACAATAGACAGGGCACTATGATCTTCCCCCGTTTTCACGGACACACAGTTAAGCTGCCATATGTTTTCTCGCACATTCCATAGGAGACAAATAATTTAGTGCCGAATGCCTCCTGATTCTGTTATAAAAGACTTCTATATATTCAAATATGCTCTGCCTTGCAATGTATCGTGATTCATATTTATAACCCAGTTCTGTTTTAAATGTACCAAAGAAAGATTCTGCAACTGCATTGTCATAGCAGTTGCCTTTACCGCTCATGCTCTGGGTAATGCCATAACGTGTGAGTATATGTCTGAATCGTAAGCTTGCATACTGGCTGCCCCGGTCAGAATGGAAGATGAGAGATGAAGCAGGACTTCTTTTTCCAATGGCCTGCATCAGGGCATTGACGGTAAGATCATCCGTCAGCCTCTCCCCCATGGACCAGCCGACAATGGACCGGGAGAATACATCAAGGACAATGCAGAGATACAACCAGCCTTCAAGAGTATATCAATAACCTTCAGAGGGGCCACAATCTAACATAGTATCTAATACGTAACAAAATTTATTGACCGTTAGACTGCTAAAGGTCATCATTTATTCTGCTTTTTCTTAAAAGAAAAGAAGAGAAATGACTCGGACAAACCAAAGTTTTATTAGACCAAGCGGCAACTTCGAGGCAGTACGTAACCAATGAATCCCCCGGCCTCATATCGATAGGGTCATCAGTGTATCACCCCACTTTTTGCAATTAAGATTTTCTTGACATACAAGACCGCGTTTCCTATACTGCCTATCACAAAAAGGAAGTTCTTATCAATCTGGATTCCCTGCCAGCCTATAGTCGAGGAGGTATGTGTGAGTATTAGTAGACTTGCGCTCTTTTTGGTTTGTCTTGAATTTGCTCTGGTGTTGGTTGGAGGTGCCTGTCAAACGGTGGTGCCCGAGCTGGTCACTGCCGCCAAGAGAATGCTGGCCGGTCAGGTAATTGACAATCCTGTGGCTGCTCGTCCAGGTGCAATTCCTAGAACCTATTCTGGTATAGCCATAACGATTGTGAAAGCTGTGCCGATCGGGTACTCCAGGCAGTCGGCCGATTCCCCGGAATGGACTACCTACAAAGCTGGTGATAAGGTGGCGGAGACTGTTTCCGGGCCGGAGGGTAATTTCAGCGTCGAACTGCCGGCGGGGACTTACTTTGTGCGTGGGTTTGGTGGTGAGAAAGTTTTCAGCGGCGATGTGTTTGCTGAGATAAAAGCCGGCTCCACCACCGACATTAAGTTGCCGCTCAACTTCGGAGTGTAGAGGCATCTTTGTCCACACTTAAACCATCTACCTGATTCTGCTTTAATTCTCCTTGATCTTGACTATTCTGTTCCACTGCTGTAATGCGTTGACAGCGACTCCACCTGCTAAGGTGATTATCAATGAATTTTTTATCTGAGCGTTTTGTATTAACCTGTTTGATGTAATGCTGCCTATCACAACACTTGTGGCTGTTGAGCATAAAATGCCGATCCTGCAAATGGCTTTCATGTTTTCCGCTGACAGGTAAGGTACCCTGTGCCTCGTATTGATTAAAGTTGCTTCATTTATGGTATTTCTTGTAATTAACCCCTATAATCAGCGTCGCGTAAGCTATCATCAGCAGGCCGATGTAGAACCCCAATGTCAGGTCCATATATGTCATGGCCAGCGTTATCAGTGCAGCGGTGATGTAGAAACCAAGAATATAGTATCTCGCAGTGTCACGGAGTTTCATCTGCTCCTCATTTTTGGGGTTGAAGAAATCCTCCCATTCTATAAATCCCTGTGAGGAAAAGCTTAAGAGTGTCTTCGTCTTGCCTGCCTTGACGATGTTTGTGTTCATGAAGCCTTCCCCGGCAACATATTTTCTTTTCGAAAACTGAAGTTCACCGGGTTTTTCGTTCAATTCCTTTCTTTTAAGCTGTATGATCGTGGCTATGGCGATTACACAGGCAGCCACAAAGACTAATGTAACGGCTATCATCAGGAGAGTTTGACCATTCATGCGATTTCCATTGATATGACCGGAATTTCCCTGTACAAATTTTTCAGAATGAGATGTTATTAAAAATTGTGGACTTTACCTGCAATGTGTTGACTTGTGCGAACCAACCATGTTGATGATTGCGCTTCAAAGGTTTAATGTGTCGCACGAGGAAGACATGTCATTGCCAGCAGGCAAATTCAGCGGCCTGAGCCGCCAGATCTGTTGCCGGGCATGCCGAGTTTCATCGGCTTGTATGTGGTCTTGGGCACGTATGGTTTCTTGCCCGTCTTCTTATTCAGCTTGATATCCTTGTCGGCAGACCTCTCATACTTTTTGTCCGCGGAGTCGGTCGCAACCTTCTTGTTGGCGTCCTTCTTTTCTGCGGAGTCGGCTGCGAATGTATTTTGGCAAATAAAAACTCCGCAAAGGAATATTATTATTGATAAAATTGTTATTGTGATTTTACGCATGGTTTTTCCTCCATTTTTTAACACTTGCATTCAGCAATATACGAGCCGGGGTCTTGTATGTCAAGGGAATATCAATAAAATGTTTGAAATGAACAGTGTTTAATACGGATTAAAGCCTTGCATTTTTGTCGAAGTTGACGATTTACGGATAACAGTCAATAACCATTACCGCTTGAAAGCACAGATATTCCATTAAATTTCAAATCTGCTGATAACAGGAAGTTTTTTGTGCCTCAAGCGAAAACCACGCAGTATAAACTTCAGGAAGCATTTTACCTAAGGCCAGAACCTCGCAGTGAAAACGTTAGAAAAAAGTATTTGCTAAAAATCCCTTAATCAATAGAACTCCACTTCTTTTCCTCAAAAATATAATAAGATCTGCCAAAAGGCGGTATAGAAACAAACATGAGGCTGTGACGGTCAGCAGAGACAATATATCTGAATTGATTAGATGAAAAAGTGTATTTGGCGGTTGGTATTTCTTTTAGAAAATTCGGCATGAGCGAAGAAAGCTCCGGCGGATAAGCACCGTTTCTGATCCTGTATCGCTCACATGCCTTAATGATCTCTTCCGACCTGCTTTTTGCGATAACATTGTTTAAATAATTGGATACAAAAACAAAAATAATCATCGCTGCATAGATTCCCATAACGATGAGTCGTTTTTTCAGCTCAACACGGTCTTTTCTTTTTTTGATGGTCCTTGCAACCATTAAAGGAAGTACAATAATCAATATGAACAGTGCAATGCCTCCCTGGTTAAGCATAAAAGCATCAATGATAAACAAGGAAAAGGCGATGATAATTGTTTTTATAATACTTGTCATTTTCTATCCTCCAGTCAGCAGTATCTGAACCAGAAATAAATCAGGATCAGGGCGGTAACCATCACAATAATCGGCACAGCGAACCAGAATATTTTCGAAAAATCAGAATCAGGTGTCGGTACCGGCCAATCAGCTTCCATAAATGAAAAAATAATCCCCCTGTTCAGCCGATATTCCAAATTCCAGAGTAAGCCTGCTATGAAGTAAAGCACCGAAGATGCGAAAATATTGGTAAACCAGGTTATCGGATAAGCCCCATCCCGGATCAGTATATAGAGATCGTAGGACCAGCTTGCGGAAAACATCCATAAACAGGCTGCCACAAAACCTTGTTCCAAAGGAAGTTCCTTCCTGACCACTTTGTACAGAGTGCCGACAGACCATGGCGCCGTAGAAAATGTCAGTACAGACATGAATATGGAATCCGCATAATCCCATGTCGGATCACCTGTGTAGGGAGCGATAACCGTCAATCCGCCAGCAGCAATAATAAATGTGATGATTTTCCAGCGAACAAAAAGAAAATACCAATAATTCTTAGAGGAAATTGAATAGGCATTTCTATCTTTTATATAAAAAACAACTGCGAGAAAACAGAACAAAACCCAGCAGGCTGCATAGACTGAAAAAAACAATATTGAACCTGACATTTGTCTTTAAACCTCGAAAGCAGGATGAGGACAACTCTTCAATTTATCAATAAACGCCTATTGGCCGCTTTTTCTCCACTTAATGCAACAGATTCATTTTATTCTGATATTGCACTTCATAAATGTCAACAAGATTCGACCACCATGCTCTTTTAAAACCAGGGTGTTGCATATAAAGTTGACTTTTTATTTTCTTGCCGTTAATATAACTATATGCTTGAAGAAACGATAAAAAAGTACGGTTTTGCTATACTTATGCTGGCATTGATATTGTCACTGTTTTTCGCCGACGGCGGTATTTTGGCATATATTAAAACAAAAATGGATATAAAAAAGGTGAATACCGAAATTCAAAAATTAGAAAAAGAGAATACTGTCCTGATACGCGAGATGGAAAAACTCCAGAAGGACGACAAATACTTGGAAGATGTGGTAAGAACAAAATACGGTCTTTTGCGGGAAGGCGAAAGGCTCTACATGGTTGAAAAAGAAAAATAATTATGAGATATGAAGGATCGATATACAGACCGCCAAGCGAGGCGGACAGCCTTATTTTGCAGATAACCATAGGGTGCTCACACAATAAGTGTACTTTTTGCGGTTCTTTCAAAGACAAAAAATTCAGGGTAAGAAGCTTTGATGAAATCAAAGAAGATGTGGACGAGGCCAAGTCATATGCAAGGTACATCAGAAGGGTGTTCATCGCGGACGGAGATGCTCTGATCATACCTCAGAAAATGCTTGTTCCTATAGTGGAACTTATAAGAGATTCCTTCCCCAAGCTTGAGAGAATAGGCGTTTACGGAAATACAAAATCTATTCTGAAAAAATCAGTGGAAGAACTGAAAACCCTGAAAGAACTCGGGATCGGGATTATCTATCTCGGCGTCGAATCAGGAGACCAGGTTACACTTGATAAAGTAAATAAGGGGACTGTTCTCGACAAAACCGCTGAGGCGGCAAAAAGGGTAAAAGACGCCGGAATTATCTTATCGGTGACTGTACTGCTCGGTCTGGGCGGAGTTGAGCGCAGCAGAATCCATGCCGAAGAGACGGGAAAATTCTTAAGCAGGATTGACCCTGATTATGCAGGCGCGCTGAGTGTCATTGTGGTGCCGGGCACTGTTCTGGCAGAAGAGGTGAAGAAGGGCACATTCAAGGTCCCTGATCCTTATATGCTGCTCGAAGAACTTGCTGTTATGATTGAAAATATCGATGCAACACATATGTTTTTTGCATCTAATCACGCCTCAAATTACCTCCCTGTTAAAGCATGGCTCCCTGAAGAAAAAGAAAAGACTTTAAAAACAATCAGACATGTCATGAAACAAAAAGACCCTTCAATGCTGAGGCCCGAATTTATGAGGGCCCTCTAAATGAAAAACCAGAAAAAAACAAATAAAATTAAAGATTTTGAAACTGTTGATATGTCTGTCCGCGTCAGGTATGCGGATACGGATAAAATGGGGGTTGTCTACCATGGAACATACTCCGTATACTTTGAGGTCGGAAGAAGCGAGTATATCAGAAAAAAAGGTTTTACATACAGAGATTTTGAAGAAATGGGCTATCAACTTGTAGTCGTGGAACTGGAGGCAAGATACTATAGCTCTGCCACCTACGATGATCTGCTTACAGTTAAAACCGGCATATCCGAGCTGAAATCCAGAGGGCTTACATTCCATTATGAGATATACAAAAACGGCAACATAATAGTGGAAGGAAAAACAAAGCACATCTGTTTAAACGCAGGCAAAAAACCTGTATTAATCCCCTCGCCTCTTGTTGAAATTCTGAAGGATGTCAAACCCCAATAATATTCTCGTGATACGATTAAGCTCCTTAGGTGATGTACTTATGAGCATTCCCGCTGTCATAGCTATCAGGAATACATACGGCGATGCCCGTATTATCTGGCTTGTTGAGGGTTCTGTCAGCCGGTTTTTGTCATATCAGGGTTTTATTGACGGCGTGATCGAGTTTCCAAGAAACAGCATTGTCAGGGCCGTCAAAAAAAGCGATCTTATAGGGGCAATGAAAGAGATAAATGTTTTTTTAAAAAGACTAAGACAGGCGGATTATGATGTTATTGCCGATTTTCACGGGATAATTAAGAGCGCAATATTCTCAAAGATTGCCCGTGGAGCCAGAAGGATCGGTTTCGGAAAGATATATGCAAAGGAAAAGAGCCACCTTTTTTACGGTGAAACAGTCACTGCCGGCGATAACAGGATTCATAAGGTTGAAAGGAATATGCTGATCGCACGCCACCTTGGGGCAGGCAAAGAAATTCCCGCGGCGAAACTTGTTGTCCCGTCTGAAATGGAAAGATATATAGACAGTTTTTTTTTAGAGGCAGGTATTTCCGGGCCGGTTTTTGCAGTAAACCCTTTCTCCAGCAGCGGGAGTGCATATAAAAGATGGAGTATCAGGCATTACGGGGCATTAATTAAGAAGATAATCAGTGAGATAGGCGCCCATGTGTTGATATTGTGGGGCCCGGGCGAAAAGGAAGAGGCAGAATATTTAAGGCAGATTTCAGGCGATGGTGCATTATTATCCTGCCCGACAGATGTCCCCCAGCTCTTTGCCCTTATGAAAAAGGTTGATATGTATATCGGCGGCGATACGGGCGTTATGCACCTTGCAGTTTTTGCAGACAGGCCTGTTGTTGCAATATTCGGCCCTACAGATGTCAGTATCAATGCCCCATACGGGCAGAACAATATAATAGTAAGAAAGGATTTGCAGTGCAGCCCATGCAAAAACAAAAAGTGCCGGGACAGAAAGTGTGTTGAAGGCATTACAGTAGACGAGGTTTTTGAAGCAGTGGTAAAAATGCATAACATAGTTCATAGTAGCTGATGTCTCATAGTAGCGAGTCTTTTGATCTTGCCATGAGATATGAACTATGAGCTTATATTATTACGTTAAGTTTCATATAAGGTGAAAATAATGAAGGTATTGTTTATATATCCCAACCTCTATGCGCAGATAGGATTCAGTTATGGAATTTCCTATATATCAGGCCTTTTAAAGGCAAAAGGCGTAGAAACTTATCTTTTAAATGTGAATGAAAAACTCGGCTATCCCCTAGATTTTGATAGGATAAAAAAAGATGTTCTTTCTATCAGGCCGGATTTCATAGGTTTTTCAGTCCTTACCAACCAGTACAAATATGCCCTTGAGATTGCACGCAGCATAAAGGAATACTGTGATGCCCCGATAGTCTTTGGAGGGATTCATCCTACCATGGATCCGCACGGTACAATTGCCGAAGCGCCTGTAGATTATATATGTATCGGCGAAGGCGAAGAGGCATTTCTTGAGCTTATCCAAAAGGGTGATCCGGGAGGTATAAAAAATATCGGCCATAAAGATGGGGGAAATATAATCCTTGAGACCTTGCGGCCTTTCACAGATATAACAAAGCTTCCGTTTAAGGACTATGAAATCTTTGACTTTCAGCAAATGATAGACGCAAAAGACGGATGGGTAGGTCTTCTTGCATCACGGGGCTGCCCCTTCCGTTGCACCTATTGTCTGAATCATAAGATCATGAAATTGTACAAAGACAACGGTTACATGCCGAAGGAATATTTGAGAAGGCATACGGTGGACGATGTAATAGGCGAGATTAAATACCTTCTTGCACGCTATAAACGGATAAAGATGTTTATATTCGATGATGATGTATTTACCTTTGATAAGGCATGGCTTAAGGAGTTTTCTGAAAAATACAGGGCAATAACCGACATCGGTTTTGTCTGCAATGCACATGCACGTGTATTTGATGAAGATATGGCACGATACCTCAAAGACGCAGGGTGCAGAATAGTCAAATTCGGACTGGAAAGCGGCAGCGACAGGGTGCGAAGGAACGTACTGAACAGGTACATGACAAATAAGGATATTGAACGGGCATTCAGAGTGGCTCATAAATTCGGAATCCACACATCTGCATTTGTTATGATAGGGCTGCCGCATGAAGAAAAGACAGATATGGTGGAAACGATGGACCTTCTTGCAAGGATACAGCCGGGGAGAATACGCTGGTCATTATTTTTCCCTTTTATCGGCACAAAGGCGTATGATATAGCAAAAAAGGCCGGTCAGATCGACTTTGAAAAGATGGGCCTCCTCGATAATTTTACCGATGAGACCTGTATGCTGCTCGGAGAAGATGCAGACCTTTTCGTCAAGAAATTAAAGGCCATGTTCTGTCTGTTTTTAAACGGTTACGCAGATATGGACGGCCAACAGAAATATGCACAGCTTGTCAGGGAAGTTGAATCGTCAACAGCAGAAGGCTGGCATGAAAACAAAGAGCTTTTCATACAACAGATGAACATGCTGGATAAAGAGATGGAAGAAAATGAAATGTGTTTTTACACAGTAAAATACAATGCTTTTATGGGTGTGAGAAGTGACTGGAAAGACGATAGTATATCTGCCTAACTGGCTGGGTGACATGGTAATGGCAATCCCTTTTCTTAATTCCCTGAGGGCATCTCTCGAAGGCGAACTGTGGGGTATCGGGAAGACAAACGCCATACATATTTACAACGGTCTCGGCATTTTTGACAGATTCATGCCTTTGGACGGCAAAGGGGTTATCCCCATGCTCGATATAATAACCATGTTAAAGGACCTTGCCTTTGAAAAGGGCATTGCACTGCCCCATTCCTTCCGTGCGGCTCTCCTGCTTTATCTGGCCCATATCAACGAAAGGATCGGGTACCCGAGGAACAAAAGAGGTTTTATGCTCACGCAACATGTGGCGGAGGGCAATGCTCTTGAGCCCACAGTAGAACATTATCTGAAGATTATAGATGCATTGGGAGGCAAAAGGCTGCCTGACACCCCTGCTCTTTGCGTTACGGAAGATGAGGAGCATAAATTTGACCAGAATAATATGGATATTAATAAACCCTATGTAGCATTTATTATCGGCGCTCAATACGGTCCTTCAAAATGCTGGCCCCCCGGTCATTTTTCAAAACTTGCCGATAAGATTGCAACGGCTTTCGGCATGAAAATATATATATTGCCTGGTAAAGGCGAAGAGAATCTTGCCCGTGAGATCTATAATGGAACTGCCAGAAAAGAGTTTATAGAAATTAAATCTATGGACGTCAGGGATCTGAAAGTTTGCCTTTCAAAGGCATCCGTTGTTGTGAGCAACGATACAGGCCCGAGGCATATTTCGGCAGCGCTTTGCGTGCCTACTATTGTGCTTCTGGGCCCTATGGATGAAAGATATACCCAGTATCCGAATAATTACACATACCAGATCTGCAAAGACATACCATGCAGGCCCTGTAATAGCAAAAAATGCGATAAAAACCACGAATGCCTGAAAGGCATAGACCCCGAAGAGGTATTCTTAAAGCTGAAAGGAATTATTGAAAGCAGATAACAAAGTGAAAAGGTGAAAAGTGAAAAGAGAGAAACCGAAGGGAGAAGGGAAAAAGCAGGTATTCAGCATAGAGAAAATCATCGACAGATTTAAAGGGAAAAAGATATGTGTTATCGGGGATGTAATCGCCGATGTGTATATTTTCGGGAAACCATACAGGCTTTCAAGGGAAGCCCCGGTTGTTGTTGTAAAATATGAAGAGGAGGTGGTGTACCCGGGAAGCGCAGGGAACACTATAAACAACCTTCTGGCTCTCGGAGCGAAGGTATTCCCCGTTGGTTTTATCGGTGATGATAACGCAGGGAACAGATTGATGGAGTACTTCTCCCGATATAAAACGATAACAATGGACGGGATTGTAAGGCACAAAGGAGAGACGGTCACAAAGACGAGGATACTTGCAGGGGATACGCACACATCGAAACAACAGGTAATAAGAATAGACAAGGACAGCAATAAGCCTATCCCGCAAAAGGCAAGAGCGCTTTTTATAAAAAAACTGGCGGAGATTGCCCCTTCGATGGATGCATTCATTGTGTCCGACTATGGACATGGCACAGTTGACAACAGAACTATCGAAACCATGAGGGATATGGCAAAAGACAGGGTAGTTGTCGGCGATTCACGCTATAATCTCAGTGCTTTTAAGGGGTTTACGATTATTACGCCGAATGAGTCGGAGGCCTATTCGCTCAGTTCTATGGATGAAGGGCATGATATTGAAGAAGCCGGCAGAAAGATTATGGATTTTATGGATATAGCAGCACTGCTTATCACAAGAGGGAATAAAGGCATGAGCCTCTTTCTCAAGGACGGGAAGGTTCACCATATACCCATCTCAGGAACTGATGACGTGACAGATGTAACAGGCGCAGGCGATACCGTATGCGCTGCCCTGACGCTTTCACTTGCAGGCAGCGCTGATTTTTATACAGCCTCACGGATTGCCAACTATGCAGCAGGTATTGTGGTGATGAAGAGAGGAACTGCTACAGTGAATGTGCAGGAGTTGAAGGCGGTATCGAACGTTTAGTTGTGATTTCATTAAAAATGTGAAACGGGAACTATGGGACGGATAATAAAAGAACTTACTCAATTAAAAGATATTCTCGAAGCTGAGAAGAAAAAAGGGAAAAAGATAGTCTTCGGCAACGGCTGTTTTGACATACTTCATGTAGGTCATGTGAGGTATTTAAAAGGGGCAAGGGAACTTGGCGACATTCTTGTTGTAGCAATAAATGATGATACTTCTGTTACAGGTCTTGGGAAGAGAAAGCAGGTGATAACGCCGTCAGCAGAAAGGGTCGAAATCATCTCATCCCTGGAGTGCGTTGATTATGTAATAACATTCAACGAGCCCACTGTGGAGCGCCTGTTGCTTGAGCTAAAACCTCATATACACGCAAAAGGAACGGATTATACCGAGGATAATGTCCCTGAAAGGAATATCGTCCTCTCTTACGGGGGAAGAGTTGCAATTGTTGGTGACCCGAAGGACCATTCCACGCGGGATATAATCGCATCGATAAAACAGTCCTGATGGGACTGTAAATTATATCAGCACTGTATTAAGGAGGATAAATGGCGCCCAATCGTTTTAAGGAGGCCCTGTTACGGCGTGATCAGTTTATATACACCGTTGAACTGGTCCCCGGAAGAGGGGCCAGGGGGAAGGCGCAGGAAGATGTTCTGGCATTTGCCGAGAAGGCTGCCCGCGGAGGCCTTGTTCATGCACTCTCTGTTACAGATAACCCGGGCGGACACCCTGCGCTTGCCCCGGAAGTAATAGGCATTGAGATTCGTCGAATGGGTCTTGACCCGATAATTCATTTTACATGTAAAGACAAAAACAGGAACCAGATAGAGTCGACTCTTCATGCCTTTGACCGGATGGACATTCATAATCTGCTTGCCATGACAGGAGATTTTCCTTTGGACGGGTTTGAAGGGAATGCAAAACCGGTTTTTGACATTGATTCGGTCCAGCTTTTACACCTCATCAATAAAATGAACGAGGGACTGGAAATCAGCGGCAGAACTCCGGGGAAAAGCACCAGGCTTGATCCGACGCATACATTTAAAGGATGTGCCGTTTCACCCTTCAAAAAACTTGAATCCGAGACTATAGCCCAATATTTCAAGCTGTGGAAAAAGGTCCGTGCCGGGGCGGATTTTGTGATAACGCAGGTTGGTTTTGATGCACGCAAGTTTGATGAGCTTCTCCGTTACATGCGTTATTGCGATATGAGGGTTCCTGTTCTCGGCAATGTGTATATCCTGAACTTTCCTGTTGCAAGGACCATGAATAGGAAGAGCATCCCCGGATGTGTGGTAACGGATGACCTTTATCGAATTTGTGAAGAGGAATCCCGTTTCCCGGACAAGGGAAAGGCTGCCCGCCTTGAAAGGGCGGCAAAGCAGATAGCACTCCTGCGTGGAATTGGCTATGATGGTGTCCATATAGGAGGACTGAATCTGAAGTATGAAGATGTCGAATGGGTAATCGGAAAGTCAACAGAGCTGTTTGACAATTGGACATCCTTTATTCAACAGTTCGATTATCCGCAGCCGGGAGGATTTTACCTCTACGAGAAAGATCCCGAAACAGGACTGAACAGTGATACTTTTTCCTGTGAAACGAACAGTCCGGACAAGAGCACGGGTCATGCTCTTATGCGCTTTTTTCACCGGGCGGTTTTTACTCCGGGGACTCCTCTTTACAAGATTGCCCGCTCATTCTTTCAGGCTGTCGAAGGTACGGTTTTTGAGAGGCCCTTTACTGAAATGGAGCATATAATCAAGTATTTCAGTTCACGTTGCCGCCGTTGCGGGGATTGTACACTCGATGAAATAGCTTTTTTGTGCCCGCAGTCACAGTGTGCCAAGTACCTTTTTAATGGTCCATGCGGGGGATCGGTGGAAGGGTGGTGCGAAGTTTTTCCTGATAAACGGCGATGCATATTCGTACGTGCCTATGACCGGCTAAAACCCTATAACGAAGAAACATCCCTGAAGGGGGGGTATATCTGCCCCAGAAATTGGGCGCTGGACCAGACATCATCCTGGACAAACTATTTTCTTGGTCGGGATCACAGGGCAGAGGCCCGTGACAGTTGATATCAGCCGGTTTCACCTTTTTGTACATGTTTGATTTAAAGCAATTTTTAGTGTAGATTAACAAAAATCTTTCATGAAGATACACATGATATTTATAAGGATAATTATCACGGCCGCATGAACTCAACACCCAAAACCAAAAACCCAGCATTGCCTGTATCTGTTTACATGATTACCCTTAACAACGGACATACGATTGAGAAGGCTCTTCAGAGCGTTGCCGGCTGGGCAGATGAGGTGATTGTTGTTGATTCGCACAGTACGGACGGAGCCCCGGAGATTGTACTGAAATATACTGACAGGCTATACCAATTTGATACAAACAGCCAGCGGGATAAATACCAGTATGCTCAGGATTTGTGTAAAAGTCAGTGGGTGCTTTTTATAGACGCCGATGAGTGGCTTACGCCGGAGATTAAGGAAGAGGTGTCCCGTATTGTTTCCGATGGAACTGAATATAATGGTTTTATTGTGAACAGAAGGAACGTTTATCTCGGCAGGGAGATTAAATACGGCGGCTGGTATCCGGACCATGAGATACGGTTATATAAAAAGGAAAAAGGGAGATGGGAAGGCGGCATACACGCAAAAATCCATATTGACGGTAAGACCGGCGCACTGAAAAACTACTACATGCATACCCCGTATACTGATACTGCCCACCAGATAAGAACAATCGACAGGTATTCTGAAGCATATGCAGATGACCTTCATACGTCAGGTCGCCGTTTTCACCTTATTAATATGCTTGTGCGGCCCATATACCGTTTTTTCAGGGATTATATCTTTAAAGGGGGTTTTCTTGACGGCATACCGGGCCTTATCATTATTGCGTCAACAATGTATTATGTGTTTATGAAGCAGGCAAAATTGTGGGAAATGGAAAGAAAAGTGAAGAAGTGAATATACTTCAGGAGACTGATATGTATGACGCATTAAAAGGCAAGGAAATCCTTGTAACCGGAGGGCTTGGTTTTATCGGAAGCAATCTGTCCATAGAGCTTGTCAGGGCAGGGGCTAATGTTACAATCATAGACAATATGCTGCCGAGGCAGGGTGGTAATCTCTTCAATATCAAAGATATTGAAGACAGAGTGAAAGTTAATTTTTCAGATGTAAGAAACGAACTTTCAATGAACCACCTTGTAAAAGGAAAAGACTACATTTTCCATCTGGCAGGGCAGGTAAACCATGTGGACAGCATGCGCAACCCTGTCCAGGACCTCGATATAAACTGCCGGGGTACGCTTGTGCTCCTTGAGGCATTAAGGCATTACAACCCCACTGCCAGAGTCATTTTTGCCGGGACAAGAGGAGAGTACGGGTCAAGCGTAAAACTGCCTGTAGACGAGGACCACCCTACAAACCCCATGGGTATTTATGCGGTTACCAACTTAACAGCAGAAAAGATGGTCCTGGTCTATGACGATATATTCGGGATAAAAGGTATATGCTTAAGGATAACAAATACATTCGGACCACGGCATCAGATGTCACACGATGAATATGGTGTATTCAACTGGTTTATACGCAAGGCAATGGATGACGATGAAATTCCCGTATTCGGAGACGGCAGGATACTGCGTGATTTCCTCTATGTCGAAGACCTTGTGGATTGTTTACTCAGTGTTGCAATTGTTGATGCGGCATACGGCAAAGTCTTTAATATCGGGACAGGCATACCGGTGAGTTTTATCGAGCTTGCAAAAAAAATTGTAGAGGTTACGGGCACAGGGAAGGCAATATTTACGGAATTCACACAGGAAAGGAAAGAAGTCGAGCCCGGCGATTACTATGCAGATATTTCGCTTATAAAAAGGATTACAGGTTGGGCACCGCGTATAACACTTGAAGAAGGCATCAAAAAAACGGTGGCTTTTTACAGGAAACATAGAAAGGAGTACTGGTAATGATAGTAAAAATATTCAACCTTGAAAGAGACCACGAAGAGATAAAGAGCGAAATTATCGGGCGATTCGAAGATGTACTCTCAAATGGAGAGTACATACTGGGAAAGGAAGGGAAGGCATTTGAAGAAGCATTTGCCGCATACATCGGGGTTAAATTCGCCGTTGGAGTGAACAGCGGAACAGATGCGCTGAAAATAGGCGGTCTGTCCACAGGACTTCAAAGGGGCGACAAAATAGTTACGACGCCTAATACGTATATCTCAACAGCAATGAGTCTTTCCATCCACGGGATTACCCCTCTTCTATGCGATATAGAACTCGACACATACAACATGGATCCCCAACAGCTTGAGGGCTTATTAAAGAGAGAAAAGGGAATCAAGCTCTGCATTCCCGTTCATCTCTACGGACAGTCCTGCAGGATGGATGAAATTCGGGAAATATGTCTCAGATACGGAGTTAATATTCTTGAAGATGCCTGTCAGGCCCATGGAGCAAAATATAAGGATGATATGGTAGGGACTCTGGGGGATTTAGCTGCATTCAGTTTCTATCCGACAAAAAATCTCGGCTGCTACGGCGACGGCGGCATTATCGTCACAGATTCGGAAGAAATATATAATAAGGCAATAATGTTGAGGGCTTACGGACAGAAGGCAAAGCATGTACATGCAATAGAAGGTTTTAATTCAAGACTTGATGAGGTACAGGCAGCGATCTTAAAGCTTAAGCTCGATCTGCTCGACCGGTGGAATATAAAAAGGAGGCATTTTGCATGGTTATACAAAAGGGACCTGTCAGACACCCCGCTCGTACTTCCCTATGAAGCGCCCTGGGCATACCATGTTTATCACCTCTTTGTGGTACGTGCAAAGCAGAGAGATGAAGTAACCGGATATTTGAAAGAAAAAGGTGTCTCCACGCTCATACACTACCCGACGCCGATACATCTCCAGCAGGTATATGAGCACCTCGGACATAAAAAAGGCGCATTCCCGAACTCGGAAACAGCAGCGGAAGAGATCATCTCCCTGCCTATGTATCCTTCGCTGAAGGAGGACGAGGTGGTGTACGTATCGAAGTGTATCCGGGAATACTATGGGTTATGACAGGGCGATGGCATGAAAATTCTTCAATTATTCAGTGACTGGAAATGGACCGGTCCGGCAGAACCCACGGTATCCCTCTGTGAAGCTCTGACAGGCGAGGGAGTGGATGTAACTCTGGCATACAGATCCGCTCCCCTGGATTTCAAAGAAAGAACTGTTGAAAAACAGGCAAAAGGCAGAGGCATAAAAACCTTTGACGGATTCAGGATGAACAGGTATTTTTCTCCCAAAGACTGGCTTTACGATGTAAAAGCCATAAGATCCTATGTTGCTGAAAACAGGGTTGACATCATCCATACAAATCTTTCCCATGATTATTTTACTGCAATTTTTTCCCTTTTGTTTTCAAGCAAAGGCCCTTTGATTATCCGGACAGACCATAAAAGGGACGGGATGCCTGTCAACAGGTTTATGTCGTGGGCATTGAAACGTACTGACGGTCTTGTAAGCTACAGCAGCAGCATCATGAATCAGGATATAGAAGCTTTCAGGTTCTCCAGGGAAAGAACCTGTGTAATCCCTCCCGGTGTCAGACCTTACAGCGGTCCTGTCAGGGATATGCGGGATGAATTCGGCATAAAAACGGATGAAAAGGTTGTCGGTATTATCGGCAGGCTGAAGCCCGACAGGGGGTATGACGTCATACTTAAAGCATTCAGGCTCCTGAGAAACAGGATGGATAAAGTAAAACTTCTCATCATGGGGCGAAGCTCCCAGATCGAACAGAGTATTAAACAGCCCCTTGTCAAACTGGGCCTTCAAAATGATGTAATCCTTGCCGGTTACTGGATAGATGATTACTTCTCGGTAATTTCGACCTTTGACATCTTTGTTATGATGAGGGCCGGCAGCGACGGTACGGCACGGGCGCTCCGGGAAGTAATGGCCATGGGAAAACCCGCAATAGTATCAGACATGGGGATGCTGCCGGAGCTTGTAGAAGACGGGCAATCAGGTTATGTTGTAAAACTCGATGAACATGAGCTTGCCGCAAGGTTTGACGAGATTCTCTCTGACGGAGAGAAAATGAAAAACTTTGGCATAAAGGCCAAAGAAACTGCTGTAGAAAAATGGAACTTTGCTGCTCAGGCTCAGGCGATGAAGGGCTTTTACGAAAAGCTTCTTACGTTGAAAAAAAAGGATAATCCGGGAACCGTATAATTTTTATCAATGACAATCTGCAGTGAATATAAGAATGATCAATGCTGATGAAATAAACCAATTAAAAGCAATCCTTGATAAAGAAAGGGTTTCTGCGGGGGAGTCCGTGCGGGAGCTTCACTCCCATGACGAATCGTATCATATGCATATGCCCCCTGATATAGTTGTGTGGCCTCACACGACAGAAGAGGTAAGCCGCCTGGTAGAATGGGCTTACGAGAAGCATATTCCCGTTACTCCCTGGGGTGCAGGGACAAGTCTGGAAGGCAACCCTATACCTGTTAAGGGCGGAATGCTGATAAATTTTCAGGAGATGGACAAAATTATTGCCATACGGCAGCAGGACTTTCAGGTAGATCTCCAGGCCGGGGTGATTTACAAGGAAATGAACAAAATTCTTGGCCACCACGGTCTTTTCTTTCCTCCTGATCCCGGTGCAGCCGCCACAATCGGCGGCATGATCGGCAATAACGCAAGCGGTATCCGCACTGTGAAGTACGGGGCAACAAAGGATTACGTGATGAGACTCACAGTTGTCCTGCCGGGTGGCAGGATCATTCATACAGGAAACAGGGCAAGAAAAAGCTCATCCGGTTATAACCTTGTATCCCTTTTTGTGGGGTCTGAAGGCACGCTGGGATTCATCACGGAAGCAACGTTAGGGCTTATCGGATTACCGGTCAATTTTATGGCAGTCAGAGCAACCTTTCATTCAGTATTAAATGCGACAGATACTGTATTCCAGATCATGAATTCAGGGCTTTCTCCTGCTGCCATGGAATTTCTTGATGAAAAGGTGATAAAGGCCCTGAACAAAGATCATAATCTGTCCCTTGAAGAGATGCCAACACTGCTTATGGAGTTCCACGGGTTCAGCGGGGACGGGCTCAGGGAGGAAATGGCCCTTGTGGAAGAGATATGCCGTGAAAACAAACTCTTATCCATTGATAAAGGCATAGGCCAGACCGAGAGAAGCCGCCTCTGGGAGATGCGTCACCTCACATTCGAATCAATTAAAAGGTCTCACCCCGGGTTGTTGCCTCTTATTATGGATGTTGCCGTGCCCCTGTCCTGTTACAGCGAAATGGCAGGATACGCTAAAGAACAGACAAAAGACCTCTTAGCGTATGTTTTTGGTCATGCAGGCGACGGGAATATTCATGCAGTAGTGCTCGATAATCCGCATGACAAAGACCGATGGAGCCGTGTAGAAGAAGCAAACCGGAAGATTGTATATAAAGCCCTTGAATTCGGCGGTACATGCACCGGGGAGCACGGGGTGGGTATAGGCAAGAGGGCATTTTTACCGCAGGAGCACGGAGAAGCCCTTGAGTTGATGAAGACCATAAAGCAGTCCATTGATCCTGAAGGGCTTATGAATCCTGGAAAATTCTTCCTTTAAAGAAATTTATACCGAGTCGCTGTCAAACATTATAAGTCTGATTTGCCTGGCATAATACCAATTACGCTTTCAAATGTTCATCGTTTATTTTTTGAAAGCAACTTGGTATTATCTGACATGGATATTTAAACCTTCTTCAACAGTACCGTCGAGACCGATTTCATTTCCCCATTCATCAAAAACCTTTTTACCGGACGAAATGTCCTTCAGAAAGTCAGCGGCAATCAAGGCATGTCTGACAGTCATACCGGCTATAATATCGACTTCTTTATTATTGACAAAAACCTTCATTTACAGCAAGTTGCCTTCAACATTGCTTCATTGCACCGTGGGGTGATTCGTCTCAACAATTCTTCCCTCTGTTGCCGGCGATATCTTCTTCCGGGATCTTATATAGTCAATAACAATATCCCTGAGCCATCTGCCGGGGTTATTGTAAATAATGCCTTTTCCTTTTATTGCCCCCCCTGTTACCGAATAGTCCTCTGATGTATTTATTGCTTCCCTGAAAAATCTGTATCCGTCCCCGCCGGCTGCAAGAAAATCATTTGTGCCCACAGTATAGTACTTATCAGGTTCCAGCGGCATGCCTGCAATAAAAATATCCTTAATTTTCGGTGAATTATCTTCAGAATATATATAACTGAAGGTAATACCTGAGACCTGGGGGAACCTGCCCCCTCCTTCTTTTATTGATGATATGGCATTTTCCAGAGTTTCCCGAATCTGTTTTCCTGTAAGGGTAAAGGCGATGATGTAATTATCAAAGGGCAATGCGGTATATATATCATCGGCCTTTATTGCCCCTTTTTTAATACTTGTCCTTATGGAACCCCCGTTGATTATTGCTGTCTGGGCGCCGGATGTCTGTCTTATAATATCGGCCACAAGATTTCCGAAGTTCGTCTCATCCCTTCTCACATTCTTTCCGTCAAGATCGGTCCCGGTTTCCCCGATAACCTCCTGCAGCAGCGCATCAACCTTTTTGCTGTATTTATCAACAATTGAGGCGACTGCATCATCTTTATTTAATCGGGTTTGCTTTATATCAACAAGCTTACCTTTTACCCCTGTCATCTTGCCATCTGTAACCTTAATATCCAGAACGCCGAGGACTTTGGCATGCTCCCATGCCTGCACAATCACAGTCTTTCCTACCAGGGCAGGCTGCTCAACCTTTGTGTGCGAATGGCCGCCGACTATTATATCGATGCCCTTCACCTTTTCAGCAAGCACCATATCCCGGTGAAAGCCTATATGCGACAGGACAACAATCAGGTCCACTTTGTTGCGCAGTTCTTTCACATATTTCTCTGCCGTTTCGGCCTGAGAGAGAAATTTCAGACCTGTAACATTTTTCGGGTGTGTCACCATCGGCATCTCCTCTGTTGTTATGCCGATGATCGCTATCTTTATCCCGTTCAATTCTTTTAACACATAGGGTCTAAGAGGCAGCAGTTCTGGTTTCCAAGGGGTTTGAGAATCTAACTCCACATTTGCACAGAGAACAGGAAACTTTGCCTCTTCAATCCTTTCTCTCAGTACTTTTTGTCCGAAATCGAATTCATGGTTTCCCACAATCATGGCATCAAAGTTTATTTCATTCATAACTTCGATAACGGACTTCCCCTGAGAGAGGTTTGCCCAGTTATTTCCCTGAATCATGTCTCCTGCAGCGAGAAACAGCGTCGGTTTTTCTTTGCGGAGCCGGCCTGCCAGCCATGCAAGACAGGCAATACCGCCTGTATATTCATCAGAGCCGTAAGTCTTATAGCTTTGTGCAAAACCGTGAAAATCATTCATATACAGGAGCCTTATTTCCTTTTCATTGCCGTACAGTGTTGAACTGCAAATAATAAATAGAAGCAGGCAGGTGAAAACAATAAAAAACCTTTTCAATCTAAGCCTTCCCCGCCAGCCTGTTCTTGAGAATCTATAATATTTCTCAGCGATTTAATAAATCTGGCGTTGAACTTATGTGTTTTTAACGGCATTCTTATATATACGCTTCCTTCATCATTTGTGTATGTATCAATCAGAATATTCCTTTTCAGCAATAATTCTTCCAAATCCATTACCGGCCGCCGGATTTTCAATAATAAAAAATTACAGGGTGTGTCAAAGACTTTCAACCCGCTGATGCCTTTTGCCTTTTCCATGATAAATTGCTTTTCTTCCATGATAAATTGCTGCGTTCTTTTTCTGTATCCCATGTCTTTCAATGAGGCAAGGGCGGCCGCATATGCCAGGGCGCCGACCTGCGGAAACAGCGTTATATCACTGATTTTACTGATCAATCCCGGTGAACCCATCACATATGCGACAGGCAGTCCTGACAGGGCGTGGAAGACAGAGAATGTCCTGAATATGATGGCCCTTTCGGATTCAATAATCTGTCGGACCAGGGAAGCGGATTGTGTAAATTCGATATAGGTTTCGTCAATCACCAGTATCTTGCCCTGCCTGTCCGTCTCTTCAACAATACGGACGAGACTTTCCATCGGGAACTCTGCGCCGGTTATGTCATGGGGGTTCGCCAGCACTACCATATCAGCGTTTTGAATAAACCCGACAAGCCTGTCCATATCGATGGAAAAATCCTTTTCCTCCATCACGGGAAGGGTGATGATTTTTACATTGTACCTGTTAAAAACCGTTTTATATGCAAGCGAGACAGGTGAGGATGCAAAAACTGTTTTTGATGAGGCCATGTGTATTAAAGTATGAAGTATACGGGGCAGATCCTGTACGAATATGATGTTGCCATCACTGATCCGTTCTCTTCTGCAGATATATCGCTTTAAAAATCTGATATCTTCATCAGGAGGGAATGAAAGGTGCTTTATGCCTTTTCTTACGGCATGTTTTGCTTTGTTTGACGGACCTAATGGGTTTGCGCCGGAGGCAAAATCCATTACCTGCCTTAAGTCGCACCCTTTGTGTTCTGCAAAATCATGGATATTCATGGGATTTTATTTGTTCAACACGCTCGCTTTGCAAGCCGAGGGAATTAACGCTTTTGCTTATTTTCAATATAACTGAGCGCCCTTTCCGAGAGCATCTTGATAACCGGTTCATTTGATTCATTTTGTACTTCTTTATATATCTTCTTTGATTCTTCTGTATTGCCTTTTATGTAATAAATCTTACCGAGATACAGTTTAGCTATGCTCTGTGTCTTTTTCCGTTTTTCATTTACGACATTGTTCATAGCATCTTCGGCCTTTTTTAGAGCCTCTTCGTTACCGGTAGCGCTGAATTCTGCGAAACCCTGGATACCCTGAGAAAGCATGTACTGGACTTTGTCATCCTGTTTCTTTTCATAGAGCATGTAGGCGAATATACAAAGGCATATTACGAGAATTCCAACAAAGCCTGCAATACATAATTTGAGGTTTTCTCTTACCTGGCGGATGATGTATGTAAAAGTCCTTATAACAATATCCGGTTTTTTTATATCCTGCTTCAACTTGTTTTTTGCCATATCGGGTATTTCAACATATAAGATTATGCATGTCAACATTAAAGCCGTTTGGAGACCGGATAAAAACACTTGGGGATTTCTGTGTTTTAATATCTTTTTCCATACGCAGGGATACCCGCCATGCGGGCGGGTTGTCTATTCTGCTGATCCTTCTCGGCAAGGCGGGCGCCCCGGGTTAACTGACAGCGCGGTCGAAACGCCTACGCTCATTCCTCGACCTTATAGACCCTGCAGAATGTGCCCCTCAGTGTAACGCCTCCCATCTCACGGGCATAGGGGGGGGGCTGTTGCTGGTAATTGCATTGATACACGATTCTGCGAATCCGTGCAGGTTTTCATCGACGCCTTTTTCAGGGTACCACCAGCCGTGATCACCCACAACAACTTTTGGGTGGAGACTTTCGGTGTATTCCGCCCTGTGGGTTATTCTGCCCCGCCTGTTTTCAATATAGACCCAGTCCCCGTTGTTGATTCCCAGTTCTCTGGCAGTGACAGGATTGATGTTAAGGATAGGATCGGGACGCTGCGCTCTCAGGCTTTTGATGTGCCTCAGGTTGGCGTGACGAAAAACAGCCGGTTTCCTCGTGGTCAGGATCAGAGGATATTCGCCTGCCGCGCCGGGCTCGCTGTACATTGTCTCAGGAGGCTCGCGATAGACGGGTAGTGGATCCGAACCTGCCTCCTTCAGTGCATTTGAGTAAAGTTCAAGCTTGCCCGAAGGGGTAGGGAAACCGTTCCTCTCGTAATGCCTGTACTGTCTGACGCACTGCAGTACGTGGATTTTTCGGAACTCATCCAGGGTAATGCCTGCAGGTCTCAGCATTTCCTCCATGAACGTATATTCATCCTCCCAGAAGTATTCACCAAGTCCCAATTTACGGGACAGATCGATGTATATCCGGGTATCCGACCTGCAATCCCCGGGATCAACCACCTTCTGCTGTATCTGTGCTAAAAACGGCAAATCCCCTGACTGACGTATGGCATCGTACTCGAGAAAGTGTGCCACAGGCAGAACCACATCGCACATATCGACGGTGGGCGTCAGAAACAAGTCAGCTGTCGCAATAAAGTCTAGTTTCTTGAAAGCTTCCAGGGTTTCCCTGGAATTGGCCCAGGTGCACAGGAGATTCCCTCCCTGAATATAAGCCGCATGGGGCATATAGGGTTTGCCTGTAATGAGCGCCTTTACTATGCTCTGCGGCAAAGCGTAATGGATGAAGGGAGCCGTATATTCAGCCCCCAGTCTTTTCTGCCGTTTTTCCTTGGAGATATGGCCCTGCAGGGTAAATTCCGGAGCAGCCCGGGACACTATAGGAGGATTAGTCCACTGAACTTTTCCGCCCGGTGCACCCACATTGCCGCAGAGTCCTTCCAGTATATAGATGGCACGCTGAGTCTGCAGAGACAATGCTATATTTTCATTGGCATTGCCTACCAGAACAGCTGCGGGTCTGTTGGCGGCGTAAAATCTTGCCGCATCCGCTACAGTCTCTGCCGGTACCCAGCAGATTTCAGATACTTTCTGCGGAGTATAGTCCTGAACATGGTCCCTGAGTTTATCAAATCCTACTGTCCAGTTTTCCACGAAAGCTTTGTCGTATAAACCTTCATTGATAATGACGTGAGCCATCCCGAGGGCCAGAGCCATGTCCGTTGCCGGCCTCGGTTTTATCCATCGGTCAGCCTTTTTTGCCAGGATGGTTTCAAATGGGTCTATCACCATCAACCTGGCCCCCTTTGCAACGGCTCTCTTGAGAGGCTCGTAGTTCGGCGTGGATGTTGACGCGGGGTCCATACCCCAAACCACGACCAGCGCCGAGGCATTTGTGTGATCTTCCATTAGAAAGGAGCCAAATGTGAAGTGCATGGCATTCACATGAGGGAAATAACAGACCGATGCCATGGAGGTGATATTCGGAGAGCCGAACACATTGGCAAGACGGGTAAAGACATTGTCCTGAATGCCTTTGGCAGCTCCCCTCAACCAGCATACAGATTCAGGACCATACTTCTCTTTGGCTTTGTTCATTTCATCGGCTATCCTTCCGAGGGCATCATCCCAGGAGACCTCCTGCCACTTTCCTTCTCCCCGATTTCCTTTCCTTACCAGAGGATGTCTTATGCGGTCTGGATGGTTGCGAATTTCCATAGATGCCCGTGCCTTTACACAAAGAGCCCCCATGTTGAGCGGAGCATTCGGATCCCCCTCAATTTTAACTACCTCCCCATCTTTTAAATACACCAGCATGCCGCAATCCTGAAGGCAGATGGCGCAGGTTGTCCGTATAAC
>Ga0351912_1011_pt2 | contig 41026 bp, 40 predicted proteins | sample TotcelHT113001M3_FD_206863 | JGI IMG/M metagenome (GOLD analysis project Ga0351912, IMG submission 206863) | Enriched cells from coal bed in the Powder River Basin, Montana, United States - Total cells T11 rep1 HSBNCT.T11.300.1.M3 ...
GAAAATGAAGAAATTCACCCCCTTCTTTATTCCGGATTCACATAAGCGTATATGTGAATCCGGGTTGAGTGGGCCTGTCCTCGCTTGGCGGGGGCGACGGCATGGAAGTAAGATTTCATTGCAAGCAACGTCGAGCAAAAATGTTTCAGATGCGGATGAACTGTTAGCCTTGCTGACCGGAGGCCGGAATTATATGATAAATGCCCCTTCAGCCGGGAACCCACGAGCAGCCAACTGTCACGTGGGTGGCAAACGTCGGAGGATCGCAAGGCGAAGCAGAGCGCCGCAGATGAGTATTTCAATCATGCCGTTGACCGACCAAGAGAAAACCATAAAATATTAAAGAAACTGCTTACAAAACATTGCAAAGGATAATAAACTTTTGACAATACCATCTTAGGAGAGAACTGCCTACGGGCATTGCCTGCCCGAAAGATTGGGATTGTGGACTCCGGAGCAGGATAATGACGCTGCGGAGCCTACGCCATGAAATGACTTGACATCGATGCGATGAGAGCGTACCATATGTGGTACGCTAAGGAGGCGCTGAGAATGACTACATTATCCGCATCAGATGCAAGAAAACGTTTATATAATCTGGTGGATGAAGTAAAAGAAAGCCATGTGCCAGTTCAGATTGTCGGTAAGAGAAATTCTGCCATTCTTATCTCTGAGGAAGACTGGCGGGCAATAGAAGAGACTTTGTATCTTACCTCTATACCGGGCATGCGTGAGTCCATCAAGAAAGGTCTGGAAACTCCCATCGAGAAGTGCGCTGAGGAACCGGGTTGGTGAGTTGGCGGCTAATCTTTACCAAACAAGCTCAAAAAGACGCAAAGAAGACAGCTCGATCCGGCTTCCAATCTGAAGTTTCTCAATTATTGAATATCCTCCGTGATGACCCGTACAAAAATCCTCCTCGGTTTGAAAAACTTGTCGGAGATCTTTCCGGTGCGTATTCCCGGAGAATCAACATACAGCATCGTCTTGTCTATCAAGTGTTAGATGATATCAAGACGGTCAAAGTCATCAGGATGTGGACTCACTATGAGTAGCAAAACAAAACATTGCAAAGGATAATAAACTTTTGACAATATCATCTGACTATAGAGGAGGGGGCAGATGTTAACAGGGATCAATTCCAAAATCACAGAGATAACTCAGGTTGATAAGGAGATTCTCGACAGGCAAAGGGCCAGAAAAGAGAACTTTGAGTATTGGGGCGCCACGCCCGACCAGGCCAGGGCGGCGGCGGTCGGGAAGGTAAAAGGCCTCGTTGACAAGAGAATGTCTCTCGAGGAGGCGGTCGGGAAATACGTGAAAGACGGCATGAACATCGGCATCGGCGGTTTCGTCAACACCCGCGTTCCAACGGCAATCGTCTGGAATATTGTGAAAAAGGGAGCCAGAGACCTGACACTCTCCTTTCAGTCGAATTCAATCTGTTGTGAGTGGCTGGCCAGGCGCAATGATCGTGAATCCCGATCACCTTTCAGTCAAGAGGGCTGAACTCGCCTGGTGGGGATATGAAATCATCGGGATAGCGCCGCTTTTGAGGTATCTGGCAGGCAATGGCATGATTGAATCGATGATTATACCAACTACGGCATGTCAGCAAGGTTCAGGGCCGGCGCAATGGGAGTACCGTTCCTGCCGGTGCGGGATCATGGCGGTTCCGATATGGAACTGGTAAACCGCGGCGTTATGATCAAGTGCCCCTTCACCGGAGATAATACATATCTTGTCCCTGCCTGTCACCCGGATGTCGGTATTGTACACGTGAGCGCAGCCGACATGTACGGCAATGCCCGCATATTCGGGGCATTGTGCACATGCCCGGAGATCGCCATGGCCTCTGTCCATACAATCCTGAGCGCCGAGGTCATCATCGACAACCTGACCATTCGAAAATATCCCAACCTGACAGAGATTCCCTATCCGGTGGTGGATGCCGTGTGTGATCAACCCTTCGGCGCCTATCCGGGCGCAGTCTACGGCTCATACTGGTTCGACATGGAACATTTTCACATGTTCCGGAACATTTGTGATGATTTCCGCAAGACGGGCAACAGGGACGGGCTCAAGAAATACTACGACGATTACTTCTTCAACTGCGATACATGGGATGATTTCATCGCGAAGGTCGTTCCTCATAAGAAACTTATCCAGCTGATGAAGATGGACGGCGGTCAGCCGATAGTGCTCTAAAGATGAATCCGGCGCTCCTGCGCTTATAAATCAGACAGAGGTACTATCACATGAAAAATGATGCATAGAGCTAGTGTAGATAAGCTTATACAAGGAGAAATCAGAGGTGAGGGGGAAAAGGGAATGAAAATGAAGAAATTCACCCCCTTCTTTATTCCGGATTCACATAAGCGTATATGTGAATCCGGGTTGAGTGGGCCTGTCCTCGCTTGGCGGGGGCAGCGGCATGGCAGGAATGGTTCAGATGGGGATGAGATGCAAGCCTTGCTGACCGGCAACGGTTCAATCGCGAAGGCAGTGTTGAGCGAAAACTATACTATACGTATGTTGGAGGGCGTAAGGCGCAGCAGATCGCCGCAGATGGACATTCCAATCATGCCGCTGCCCGACCAAGAGAAAAGAGCCATAAGATATATAAGCTGCTCAAGAATAAGAACTATATGATGAAATCTTTTGACATAAGATAAGGAGGTCAGGAATATGGCAGCAGCAGCTGATATAAATCCCTATGAGATGATTGCTTATACAGGATCAAGGGTCCTTGAAGACCAGACATTTGTATTTGTCGGCACGGGCCTGCCCATTATTGCCTCAATGCATGCACAGATGACGCACGCACCCAATATAAACCTGATCTTCGAGGCCGGGTCCCTGGCTTCTATCCTTGATCAGGGTATGCCTATGTCCGTCGGCGACACAAGGGCCTTCCGCAATGCCGTTTACGCAAAAGGATTATGCGCCGTCTTCGATCTGACCCAGAGGGGCTACGCGGACTATGCATTCATCGGCGGGGCGCAGATTGATATGCACGGCAATCTATGTTCCACCTACGAAGGAGGCACCTATGCCAGGCCCAGGGTCCGGTTTCCCGGGAGCGGAGGGGCGGGCGCCATGGCGGCCAACTGTGAGAAGACCATCGCTATCATGGTCCTTGAGAAAAGAAGGTTTGTAAAGAAGGTGGATTTCATCACCAGTATCGGCTTCGGCGACGGGTCGCCGGATTACCGAAAAAAGGCAGGCGTCATGGGATCAGGACCTTACCGGGTAATCACAAACCAGGCCCTTTTCGGCTATGATCGCGACAGCAGGAGGATGATGCTGCTGGAATACCTGCCCGGTAAAAGCCCCGAGGCTATTCAGGACCTGGTGGGTTTTGAGCTGATGATTTCCCCGGACGTGAAGGAAATGGCACTGCCCACTGACCACGATCTTATGCTCTTAAGAACCAAATGCGACCCTGACGGTTTTTTCCTGAAGAGAAAGATTGTCGATGAATAGTTTTTAAGAGCAGCTGATCCATAACCGGCTAAGGCCGGCAGCCTCACAAGATGGTTTTTTATGGATATATACGACTGATACTGGCGGAATGGACCGGCTCCCTTATTTCCTGCCCTTGAATTTCCTTAAAAAAGATATATATTTTTGATGTACAAAAACTCAAGGAGATCACAGCATGTATGAACAGGGAGTTATAAGACCGCCAAGCGAGGCATCAAGCCTGCTTTTAAGAGTAACAAGAAATTGTCCGTGGAATCAGTGTGTTTTCTGTCCGGCCTATAAAGGGGTAAAATTTTCCAGAAGAACTGTTGAAGAGGTAAAAGGTGATATTGACAGCATGGTCAGGGAATTCGCAGGCTATCCTGTCCGGACCGCATTCCTCCAGGATGCGGACAGTATTTTGATGAAAACGGAATCATTGCTGGAAATTATTCAGTATCTCAGAGAGAAGTTCCCTTCCATCGAAAGGATCACGTCCTATGCCCGGGCACCGACCTTGAGGAGAAAAAGTGTAGAGGATTTAAAAAGGCTCAGGGATGGGGGCATAACAAGAATCCATACCGGGATGGAAAGCGGTTCCCCTAAGGTGCTGAAAATGATCAAGAAGGGTATAACGCCGGAGGATATCGTTGAAGGCGGGAGGAATGTGAAAGAGGCAGGGATAGAACTGTCCGAATATATCATGCCCGGCATAGCGGGACGCACATTAAGCGAAGATCACGCCCTGGAAACAGCAAGGCTGCTGAACCTCATTGAGCCTGATTTTATAAGGGTCCGCACCTTTGCCATGCACCCACAGTCGCCGATGCGAAAAATGGTTAAAGAGGGTATATTCGTACCTATGACAGAAGAAGAGATTGTTGTTGAGATACGCCTGCTTGTGGCAGCGCTTCGGGAAATGCACAGCTATTTTTCCTGCGGTGATTTCGGACTTAACCTCCTCATGCAGGTAGACGGTTATCTTGACGAAAAAAAGGATTACATGCTCAGGGAGCTTGATACATATCTTTCGCTCACAAAGGAACAGAAGCAGGCATATTCTCTGCTGCGGCGGGGGTCATTCGGGCATTACCCTCTCAGCACGGTTCAGGATGAGGGCGTTATGAAAAAAATACTCCCGGAAATAGAAAAACTTGAAAAGGGGGAGGAGGACGGTTTCAACAAATATATTGAAACGCTCATGTCCTATCAACTCCCTCAACCGCAGACAGACAACTGGGATTAACCTTCGCTGTGCAGCCGAAACGTACGCTTTATAAGTTTCGGCTGCACAGGATTTTTGCCTGAAAGTACCTTTTCCTGCAGGAGAGTTTTCATGAAAGACGGCACGATAGAAGTTTCCGAAATACTCAAAATAGAAACCATTGTAGAGGTTGGCATTTTGATAAAAGGTCGGGTAATCGGAAGCTATCCGGGTTATGTAAGGCAACTGACAGAACATGGGCAGGTTGATATCGGTATGCCTGCTCTCATCGACCAGGAGTTTCCTTTAATAAAAGGCCATTCTGTCAAAATCAAAATTGTTGCACCGGATGGTCTCTACAGTTTTCAAGGACAGGTGCTTGAACGTGAAGAAGGCTCTTTTGCTGTCGAATACCCTGCTCAACTTGAACGATTGGAAAGGCGCGAATATGGCCGGTTTTCTGTAGGAATACCGGTTGTTTTTCAGGTTAAGGGAAAATCGGTCTGTACAGGGCACACGGCCGACCTCGGCGGGGGAGGAACATTGATGTTGTCGGAAAACGAGATAAAGGTTGGCGATCAACTGGAACTGCAGTTTGTTTTACCTAAAGGGGTCGCGGGCAATGCTATTTGCGGGGAAGTAAAGCGCAGAATGGTGATTTATCTTTCGCAGGGAGAGGGCCGCAGCTACATATATGGAATAAGCTTTGTGCACATAAACAATCACGACCGGAAGGCTATCCTTTCGTATCTGTCGGATATGAAATTCACCGCTTCTTAAATCGGCATAAATTGAGCTGTCCCGGATTGCCTGCTATTTAGTTAGTATACCAATTCGAATTCATTTATAGAACGAGGCGACGACAACGAGCCGACATAGGCGTACTACATAGTACGTCGAGGAGTGCAAGGAGGAGGCAACAAAGTTATATGATTGAAGGCGAATTGGTATTACCTCGGGTATGCGGCATTCACTATAATAAGCATTTCCTCATCGCCTGTATTTTTAAGGCCATGCGGTTCCCCTGCAGGCAGCCAGACGGCATCCCACTCTTTAACTTCTCTCTCCTCAACGCCTACCTTCATGAGTCCCCTGCCCTTCACAACGAGATATATTTCCTCAACCTCGTCAATGTGTTCCTCAATAGCGTTACCGGGTGGAAGCATTGCGTAGGCAAGAAATTCCATGCTCTCAAGAAAATGGCTTGTCATGACCATCCTCGCCATGGCGCCTCTGTGGGCAACATAAGTGGTTGCCAGAACTTCCGGATCGTTAAAATTACGAACTATCATATATCCATCCTTATTTTTAGATTAACCCATGTTTTCCATCAGGATAAGTATCGGTGTCGGATTGTCCTAAGCAAACCATCGTGAGGCGAGGAAGCTTGGTCTTTTGTCGTAAGGCAAAAGTTTTGAAGCCGAACGCGAGCACATGAAGCCGCCGGAGCGTAGTGAGCGTGTTTGACTCGGGACAGCTTGACACCGTTGCTAATGACATATCCAAGATTAAGCGTTTTACCTTTTGCCTCATGTTTATTGATTATACCTTTCCCTTTTCACTCTTTTTAGAGTATGGGCAGGTAGGTATCCACCTCGTACCTTGAAACGTGCGTTCTGAACCTGTCCCATTCAATCTTTTTGTTTTCAATCAGCTTTTCAAATACATGGTCGCCGAGGGTGTCTTTTATGAGCCTGCTCTTTTCAGCCTCTTCGATAGCTTCATAGAGACTTCCCGGCAGGGCATCTATGCCCAGCTCCTTCCTCCTCTCACTGGTCATCTCATACACATCCTCTTCAACCGGATCGGGCAGGGGATACTTGTTCTTAATCCCCTCGAGACCGGCCCTCAGCATACATGCGAAGGCAAGGTAGGGGTTGCAGGCAGGGTCAGGGCTTCTATATTCCATCCTCGTTGCATTTTCCTTGCCCGGTTTATAAAGGGGAACACGGACAAGCGTTGACCTGTTTCTCCTTGCCCAGGCGATATACACCGGGGCTTCGTATCCGGGAACAAGCCTTTTATACGAATTTACCCACTGGCTTGTTACAAGTGTAAGTTCTCTCGCGTGCCGCAGCATCCCTGCAATATAATGTTTTGCAATATTCGAGAGGAAATACTTATCTTTAGCATTATAAAAGGCATTTTTCTTACCTTTGAAAAGGGATTGATGGACATGCATACCGCTCCCGTTTACTCCAAAAATCGGCTTCGGCATAAAGGTTGCGTATACACCGTTTTCCCTTGCCACTTCTTTTACCACTATCCTGTAAGTTATGGTGCTGTCCGCCATTTTCAGGGCATCATTATATTTCAAATCAATCTCATGCTGGGAAGGGGCTACTTCATGGTGGCTGTATTCAACCTTTATGCCCATCTCTTCAAGCGTAAGGATCGTATCCCTCCTCAGGTCTGTCGCCTCGTCAAGGGTTGTCAGATCGAAATATCCGCCCTTGTCGAGCGTCTCCGTGCCCTGATCTGATTTAAAATAGAAATATTCAAGCTCGGGCCCCACATTGAAGGCGGTAAAGCCCATGTCTTCGGCAATCTTCAGATTTCTTTTAAGCACATACCTCGGATCGCCCTTATAAGGCGTTCCGTCAGGTTCATAGATATCGCAGAACATCTTTGCCACAACTGCGCTGTCTTTCGGTCTCCAGGGCAATATCGTGAAGGTTGAGGGGTCGGGTTTTGCGATCATGTCGCTCTCATCAATACGGGCAAATCCCTGGATTGATGAGCCGTCGAACCCCATACCTTCCGAAAGGGCGCCTTCAAGCTCGGCCTTAGTAATGCTGAAGCTTTTGGCAAATCCAAGTATATCCGTAAACCAAAGCTTTATGAATCTTACATTTTTATCTTTGGCGACCTTTATAACATCGTTTGCCGTCATTATTGCCCTCCTTTTTGTCTTTGATTCAGTCTCAATTATGTGCCATCACTCAATAAAAATCAATGCTTTTATGCTTTTATAAGCCGGCAAATATGCCGGGACAGCGTTTGTTGTTTCCCGGTATGCAGGTACAATATTTAATACCGGATACGTCATTGGCATCGGTGTCGGGCTGTCCAGGGCAAACCGCTGTGGCGGGGGGCCGGGGAAAGTTTGCATTGAATTTAATATAAGCCTGTGTGATACTTATAAGCAATTACCATGGGACTGATAAACCTGCTTTTTAAAGACCCTTTAGCCTTTATACTCATAGCTATACCGCTGCTGTACTCAATTATCATTCATGAGCTGGCGCACGGGTGGGTTGCCTATAAGATGGGCGATTCGACCGCCAAATGGCTGGGGAGATTAAGCCTCAACCCGATGCGGCACCTTGATCCCATCGGCACGGTCATGCTTTTTGTGTTCGGTTTCGGATGGGCAAAGCCGGTGCCGGTAAATTTCGAGAACCTTCGTGATGAGCGTAAAGGGCTCATATTTGTTTCAGCCGCAGGCATCGTGGCAAATATCATCCTTGCCTTTATTTCTCTTCTCCTTCTGCGGCTTATTGCGCCTTCACCTTTCGGGATTGCCTCAACCGTGCTTTACTATTTTGCCCAGATCAATATCATGCTTGCATCATTCAACCTGATCCCTGTCCCTCCGTTGGACGGTTCTAAAATCCTGATGGGTTTTGTTTCAAGGAGATTTCAATACACACTGGCAAGCATTGAACCTTACGGCATGTTCATCATTATCGGACTGCTCTGGCTCCACATCCTGGACCCTCTGATTGCTTTTTTCAGGTGGGCGATACTAAGTGTGATAGGTGTGTTGATACCGTAAAATTTATTCACAACTCATGGCTATTTGCCGTAATTTTTCACCAGATAATCCTTTATGGTCTTTGCTTCTTCATCTGTGATCTTGGCGCCCCGTGATTCTATCATGCGCTTAATCGTTTTTTCCCATTCTGCAGGTGCCTTCTTTTTTGATGTTGCTTTTTCAAGCTTGTGACAAACGCCGCATTGTTTCTCAAAAAGGGCTTTTGCGTCATTTGAAGCAGCCTTTGTTTCGTTGGCACTATAGACAGGCATGCCGGATGCCGCCAAAAACATAATCCCTGAAAAACATGTTACGATCTTTTTCATGTTCCGTACCTCCCTGAATTATTAGACCACATGCTTACCCGTGTAAATTTATCTTAATTGATAGACACACTATTTTCAATAAGATATAATGTTGAGTTACATTAATTTACATCAATTTAGAAATTTCATATTTATTTTCAAAGGGTTAACCGTGGAAAGAGATCTTGATATAGTAAACAGGTTTTTAGAGCGCAGGCTTCAGCAGACAGATATACAAAACATACTGAACACCCTTGACACTACAAGCCGTGAGGGGTTTCTTTCCAAGATTACCGATGTGCTTGTAAAGCTTACAGCGCTTCTTGAAGTATCAAAAAAAGTTTCGGATACCCTGGAGCTTGACGTCCTTCTTGACCGGATGATAGCGATTACCACCGAGGCAATAAACACAGACCGCGGCACGCTTTTTCTGAACGATAAAAACACGGAAGAGCTTTTTTCAAGAATTGCCCAGGGAAATTTGAAAAGCGAGATCAGATTTCCCAATCATATGGGTATTGCAGGGGCTGTTTTTAAGAGCGGCGAAGCCATAATCATGAACGATGCTTATGCAGACCCGAGATTCAATAAAGAGATAGACAAAAAAACCGGTTACAGGACAAGAAACATTCTCTGTGCCCCCATCAAGACCAAGTTTAATGAGATCATAGGCGTCATCCAGCTTCTTAACAAACATGACGGTGATTTCTGGGAAGACGATCTGGCCCTGTTAGAGGCAATCACATCCCAGGCATCTGCCGCCCTGCAGAATGCACAGCTTTTTGAAGCAGTACAGAAAGCCAAGGCAGAAGAAAAACAGTTGCTGGAGATAACATCAGCAATCTCGTCAGAGCTTCAGCTGCAGCCGTTGCTTATTAAAATAATGGAAACGACAACGGACATCCTGGATGCAGACCGGAGCACCCTGTTTTTGCACGACGGGAAGACAAATGAATTATGGTCGCAGGTTGCGCAGGGCCTTGAAATAAGAGAAATCCGTTTTCCGAGCCATCTCGGCATTGCAGGATCGGTGTTCACTACAGGTGAAACAATAAATATACCCGATGCCTACGCAGACCCGAGATTCAATCAAGAGGTGGATAAAAAGACAGGATATACGACAAGATCAATCCTCTGCATGCCCGTTAAGAACAAGAAAGGAATAACCCTCGGCGTTGTGCAGGTTTTGAACAAAAAAAACGGACCTTTCACAAGGACAGACGAGAACCGTCTCAGAGCTTTCTCTGCACAGGCCTCTATTTCAATAGAAAACGCTAAGCTTTTCGATGATGTTCTGAACATGAAAAATTATAACGAAAGCATGCTTGAAAGCTTAAGCAACGGGGTGATTACTCTCGACGAAGAAAAACATATTGTTAAGTGCAATTCGGCTGCTTTAAAAATCCTGAACACAGAAGCTTCGAATATTATAGACAAACCTGCTGAGGAATATTTTTCCGACAACAATAAATGGATTTTAGAGCATATCGATAATCTTGCAGAAACCGGAAAGCCCTATCTTGCCATGGACGCGGAACTATTTCTTCCTGACGGCAGCCAGGCGTCGATAAACCTGATGATCGTCCCTCTTGTCAATATTAAACAGGTCCACATAGGATCAATGCTTATACTGGAAGACATCACGAAGGAGAAGCGCATCAAGAGCACCATGGCACGCTATATGACCAAAGAGGTGGCAGAGAAACTCCTTGAAACGGGAGACTCTATTCTTGGGGGGCAGGCTCAGGTTGCAACAATCCTGTTTTCCGATATAAGGAGTTTTACAACAATCTCTGAAAAGCTCGGCGCCAATGAAACCGTAGGTATGCTTAACGAATACTTCACAAGGATGGTCGATATTATCTTTAATTATGGCGGCATCCTGGATAAATATATAGGCGATGCTATCATGGCTGTTTTCGGGACCCCTTTTACGTGTCCGGACGATGCAGACCACGCAGTCAGGGCAGCAATCGATATGCTGAGGGCATTGAGAAAATTCAATCGTGAAAGGGCGGCGGAAGGAAAGATACATATTGACATAGGGGTCGGCATTAATACCGATGAAATTGTGGCAGGCAATATAGGCAGCCTGAAAAGGATGGATTATACAGTTATAGGAGATGGGGTCAACCTTGCCTCACGGCTCGAGGGAGCTACCAAATATTATGGGACAAGGATTCTTATCAGCGAATTTACTTTCAGACAACTAAAAGACAGTTACATTTACAGGGAAGTGGACAGGATACAGGTCAAGGGCAAGCTGAAGCCTGTTGCCGTATACGGCATACTGGATTATCATGATGATGAATCTTTTCAAAACATGGGTGAGGTTGTTAAGATATACAATGAGGGCATTGCATGTTACCGCGAGTACAAATGGGAAGACAGTATAGATAGGTTCCGGAAGGCCCTTTCATTAAATGAAGGGGATACGCTTTCCAGATTTTATCTTGAACGCTGTCAGTATTTTGTAAAGCACCCGCCGGACAAAGAGTGGGACGGCGTCTGGATAATGAAGGAAAAATAAACGGGATATCGGCAACGGTTGAATTTGCCGATAGATTTCATTGCTTGACAAAGGTGGTATATATAATTAATTTATTCTATACTACAAGAAGGTTATCATGGAAGTTCTGACCGAAAGAGAAAGAAAAGTACTTGTTTTAATAATTGAGGGCTATATCAACACTGCAGAGCCTATAGGCTCCAAAACAATATCGAAGGCAAAGTCGATCATGGGCAGGTGGGGTTCTGCTACAGTCAGGAATACTATGGCAGACCTTGAGAAGCTGGGGCTTTTATACAAACCCCATGCTGTCGCCGGCAGGATTCCTACACATAAGGCCTTCAGGTATTATCTGGATGGCCTGAATATTCCGGTTTATCCCGGCAAAAGGGCCTCGCATACACTTGATGCCATGCTCAGATCCCGGTATCCATATGTGGAAGGGCTAATGGAAGACGCCTCCAAGGCGCTTGCCGCGTTATCGAAACATACGGGCATTGTGGTTGAACCAAGCGTAAACACAATGCTTTTTAAAGAAATAGAGTTTGTAAAACTGACAAACAACACCGTTTTGACGGTTTTTGTCACTTCGTCAGGCACGGTTCATACAAGGCTTGTGGAAACGGATGAAATACTTGATGCCGACACCCTTAACAAAATGAAGAAGTATATGAACGGGAAATTCAGCGGTATACCCTTCTATGCTTTAAAGGACGGGGTGCTTGAGGATATGGAAAAGGATAAGACAATATTCTGCCAGCTCCTTCAAAAAGTAAACGATACCCTCGAAACCATCATTGATGGCGAAGACAAAAGGGAAGTCTATCTTGAAGGTGTGTCGAAGATTATAGGCGTTCCGGAATTCCTGGATATGGATAAACTCAAAGAGCTGTTTCGGGCGCTTGAGAGAAAGGAAAAACTTCTGCATCTTCTCGATAAATGCATGAAAGAGGAAGGCATTCATGTCATCATGGGGGGCGAGAGCGATATTAAAGAATTGAGGGATATGAGTATTATAACATCAACATATAAGATCGGGGAGAAGAGCTACGGTATCCTTGGGGTAATAGGCCCTGTCAGGATGAACTATTCGAAAGTTATCCCCATCGTTGATTATACGGCAAAAACAGTTACAGATATTTTAAAAATCATGTGAGGAATAAGATGGATCACAAGGACGAAAAAGATATAAACCATAAAGCAGGTGAAGACAAGGCGGCTCATGAAGAGCATAAAAAAAAGAAGAAAAAGGATGAGGTCGTTGAGGAGCTCAATAAAGCCCTCGAAGAAAAAGAAGAGATAATTAAATCACTCCAGGAAAAAATGCTTTATCTTCAGGCAGATTTTGATAATTTCAAAAAGCTGAAAATAAAAGAAAAGCAGGATACTTTAAAATTCGGCAATGAAGTTCTCATAAAAGAATTACTCCCTGTTCTGGACAACCTTGAGCGGGCCCTTGATCATGCATCCAAAACCAATGATTTTAAAGGTATTCATGAAGGCGTGGAGATTGTTCTTAATGAGTTTCTGAAGGTCCTCGAAAGGGTTGGTGTTGAAAGGGTTGATGCCATCGGTAAAAAATTCGACCCCAACTTTCATGAGGCATTCCTGCAGGAAGAAAAGGACAATGTCGAGCCCGAAACTGTTGTATCGGAAATGCAAAAGGGTTATATCCTGAACGGGAGACTGATAAGGCCTTCCATGGTTACCATTTCAAAAAAACCGGAAATTCAATAATAAAAGGGAATACATGAAAAAAGATTATTACGAGATGCTCGGCGTTTCGAGAAACGCCACAGATGAAGAGCTTAAAAAGGCATACAGAAAACTCGCCTTAAAATACCATCCCGACAGGAACCCCGGTGACAAAGAGGCCGAGGACATGTTTAAAGAGATCAGTCAGGCATACGAGGTACTCAGCGACCCCCAAAAGAAATTGAGATACGAGAGGTTCGGCTCGGCAGATGATGCGGGCACTGTCTTTGATTTTGGATTCGGGGGAAATTTTGACAATGTTTTCAACGACCTTTTCAGCGATTTCTTCGGGGAAACAAGACAGAGACAGCGGACGCAAAAAGGCGATGACCTTCGGTATAACCTTGAAATCGAGTTTGAAGAAGCCGTGTTCGGGGTTGAGAAGGAACTGGAGATCCCGAAAAATGAACGGTGTCCTTCATGTAATGGTTCGAGGATAGAACCCGGTCATCAGCCGGTTGGTTGCAGATATTGCGGGGGAAGGGGACAGGTAAGACAGAGTCATGGCTTTTTTACAATCAACCGTACATGCGAGTATTGCAACGGCGAGGGTTATATCATTAAAGACCCCTGCAGGACATGCAGAGGCAAGGGACAGATTAAAACAAAAAAGAAGTTAAAGGTAAAAATACCGCCCGGCGTTGATACAGGTACACGCTTAAAAGTCAGGGGCGAAGGCATGCAGGGGTATGCTGATACTCACCCCGGCGACCTGTATGTGGTTTTGAATGTTAAAGAACATCATACTTTCGAGAGAGAAGGCGATGATATTGTTGTTCGTATAGATGTAAACTTCCCGCTTTTGTGTCTTGGCGGCGAAATATTTGTCCCTACGCTCGAAGGGGACATAAAGATCACCATCCCTTCCGGAACGCAGCCGGAGAAAATGTTCAGAATGAAAGGCCTCGGCATAACAAAATCCAATGGATATGGAAAGGGCGATGAACTCATTTTCCTGAAAATGGTAATACCCACAACACTTACGGAAAAACAGAAATCCATGATAGAAGAACTTGCACAGGAATTTGACCAGGACACCGGGCTTTCGGACAGAGGCTTAAAGGACAGGTTTAAACAATTTTTCGAACGAAAAGAATAAATGCCATAGACGGGCTGAGTATTATTTTGGGTTTACTGCCAAATTACTTTTCTGCCGTAATCCTGAAATTTCCTCTCTTCATAGGCATTTTTGAGTTCGGCCCGAACCATTTATTGAAAATTTTCTTTGCCTCTCCATTTTTCTCCATCTCAAGGAGTTTTTTGTTTACAAAATCAAGGAGTTTTTTTTCACCCTTTCTGATACCCAGTCCATAAAATTCATCGGAAATCCTGATATCAGGGATCTCGAACTGTTCCTTGTCCGGCGCTTCACCGAGCAGGCTTACCAAAATCGGTTCATCTGATGTTACAGCAAAGACATTGTTCTGCCTGAGCGCAAGAAATGCCTGCGGGTAATCATCAAAATACAGGATTTTTGCCCCGGGAAGTATATTGCTGACGTTTTGCCCCGAGGTAGAGCCCTTTGCCGTTCCAATCTTCTTATTATCAAGGTCGGCAAGTTTTTTTGCTGTTCCTTTCTTTACAATAAATTTTTGACCGGTAAAAAAATATGCATAACTGAAGTCGACCTGTTCTGCCCGCTCCGGAATCTTTGACATTGTTGCAGCAATAATATCAATATCGCCTTTCATGAGCTGCAGTATGCGGCTTGATGACGTAACAGGCTGAAGCTGCAGCTTTACACCAAGCCTGTTCGCTATTGCCCTGACAAAATCAACATCGTAGCCGGCAATCTCGCCCGTGTTGTCATCGATGGAACCGAATCCCGGCGTAAACTCCTTGACACCTGCTATAAGCACACCCCTTTTTTTGATATCCTCCAGCGTGTCGGCTGCAAGCAGCGTTGTACACAAACTAAAAACAGACATCAATATCAAAACAAACATTCTAATTTTATTCATAAGCATTCATCCTTTGCGCGGCCAAATCCGAGCCTGAATAAGTTTGGGTTGCGCTTGCCATGCCGTTGTTTTAACAGGGACATTTGTTGGCTGTAGCCGATTATTACACCATCAGATACTTCTTCTTTACCTCTTCATTCGCCTCGAGTTCATCAACGGTGCCAGTAAAACGGATCCTCCCGTTATCTATTACATAAACCCTTGAGATCATCTTAAGGGCCGATTTAATGTTCTGCTCGGAGAGCAAAATGCTGATGCCTGCATTCCTGAGCTTTAATATCTGCTCTTCAAGGTCGCGTACAATAAGGGGGGCCAGGCCTTCGGTGGGTTCATCAAGGAGGAGGAGTTCAGGGCTGCCCATAAGGGCTCTTGCAATGGTCAGCATCTGTTGTTCCCCGCCGCTTAAGTTCCCTGCCCTGCGTGATCGTATTTCACCAAGGGCAGGAAAAAGATCGTATACCCTGTTTTTATTCCATTCTTCTGTACGGCGATGAACAATTTCAAGGTTGTCATCTACGGTAAGGTCTGCAAAAACCCTTCTATCATCCGGCACATAGCCGATGCCTTTTCTGAAAAGAAGGTATGGCTTTCCCCCGGTAATGTCCTCGTTGTTGAAACGAATATTGCCTTTAGCGGGCGGCGTCAGCCCCATAATGCTCTTCATGGTTGTACTCTTACCCGCACCGTTCCTCCCGAGAAGACCTACTGCCTCGCCTTTTGAAACAGCGAGGCTTACATCGAACAATATATGGCTTAAACCGTAATATGTATGGATTTTATTTACATTAAGCATTCATCGCTCCTGCCGAGATAGGCATCCTGAACCGCCTGGTTGCACCTCACGTCTTCGCAGGACCCCTGAACAACGGTTGCACCCCGCACCATGACCATGATGCGGTTGGCAATAGCGAACACGAGCTCCATATCGTGTTCGCAGAAAAGAATTGTCAGACCAAGTTTTTCCGATAGATGTTTTACCAGATCAATGCAGCGGGCCGTCTCCTCGGGTGACATACCGGCAGTAGGTTCGTCAAGAATCAGAAACTCCGGGTCGCCACCCAATGCGATGGCAATCTCGAGGACCTTCCTGTCGCCATGAGAAAGTAATGCGCTTGTATGGTTCTTCTTCTTGAAAAGCCCCACATTCTCAAGTATCTCCTTTGTTTCTTTTATAAACAGTTTTTTAGACGGAGTAAAAAGATTCCGGACCTTTCTCTTCCTGGCCAATATTGCAACCTGGACATTCTCAAAGACACTTAGCCTCTGAAATACATTTACTACCTGAAATGACCGTGCTATGCGTTTTCTGCATATTTCATAGGGGGGAAGTCCTGTAATGTCTTCGCCTTTAAAAATAACCTTTCCGCTGTCAGGTTTCAGAATCCCGGTAATTAGGTTAAAAAGGGTCGTCTTGCCGGCTCCGTTCGGACCGATCACTGCGACAATCTCACCCTTCTTTACATGAAGGTTTGCGTCGCTTACTGCCTTAAATCCATCAAATGTTTTTGTTAATGCCTTTACTTCTAACACCGGCTATTCCTCTATTACAGGTTCTATCATTTTTTTGTTCAGTTTCTCCTCAATATATCCGAGAATCCCTGTCGGGAGAAAAAAGATCACAAATACCATAATTATGCCGAGCACAAGAGCCCAGTAAACAGTGTACGTACTCACAAATGTTCTCAGGGCAATGATAACTGCGGTGCCGAGCATGGGGCCCAGGAAGGTAAACCAGCCTCCGACCAGACACATGATAACTGTTTCAAGGGACAGCGTCCAGAAGAGCATATCCGGGAATACTGTATTATCTACAACAACAAAGAGCGCACCGGCCACTCCGGCGAAAAAACCTGCTATGGTCAGTGCCATAACCTGGTGGTGCCTTACATTAATCCCGATCATCTCGCTTCTTATTGGATTGTCCCTGATGCCCTGGAGTGCGCTGCCGAAGGGCGATTTTACCATCCTGTACATAACATAAAGGCACAGAAGGCTTATAATAAGGGTAAAATAATATGCATTACGATAGGATGAAATAATATCCGGCATGGAGATGCCGTGTATACCGTCATCGCCTCCGGTAAAAGAATACCACCGGTAAACAATAACCCATACGAGAGATCCGAGGGATATCTGAAGCATCCCGAAATAGAGTTTTGATAATCTTACGCAGATAATCCCCATAATCAGGCCTAATAACGCAGCGACAATGGGTCCGACAATGAAGCTGATCCATAGAGGAAATCCCCCTTTTGTCAGCATGAGGGCTGTGCCGTATGCGCCTGCCCCGTAAAATACACAATGATGAAACTGGAATACTCCTCCGTAGCCGAGAACAAAATTAAGGCTTGTTGCGAGCAATCCCGTAAGAAGAATAATGGATGTCATGTATACATAGAACCGGGGCATTATGAAGGGGAGGGAAAAAAGAAAAACGAGAAGAACAATCCCGGCAATGCGGCCTCTTTTCCCAGACATGTCTTTTATCATAATAAGTTTCCTGTCACCATGTTGACTTGAGAAGCCCTGTTGGCCTGAACAACAATACAATAATTACGGCAAGATAGGGGAATATTATGCCGAACTGCGGCCAGATAAGGATACCGAGAGACTGGGACAGACCAAAAATAAGCGCCCCCAGCAGGGCCCCCCAGATATTGCCCAATCCTCCGATAATAACGATGAGGAACGCCTCCATAATAAGTGTATGGTCCATACCCAGGGTTACGCTTACAGTCGGCGCAACAAGGGCTCCGCCCAAGCCTGCCAGAAGACAGCCGATCATGAACACAACAGCAAAAACCCAACTTACATTAATGCCCACTGCCCCGACCATTTCCCTGTCTACCGCGGCTGCGCGGGCAATCTTGCCTATTTTTGTCTTGTTAACAATCATCCATAGGACAACTGCAACAACAGGACCGACGAACAGAAGGAATATATTGTAAAGGGGAAAGGGTATACCCCCGAAGAGCGGCACAAACCCCTGTAATATATGAGGCACCGGCACAGATTTATACTCAGCGCCCCATACAAGCTTAACAAGATCGCCAAAGACGAGGGAGCAGGCAAAGGTTAGCAGAAGAAGCATCAGGTGCTCACGCTCATAGAGAAACTGGAAAAGGCCCCGCTCTACGATAAGACTCAGAATTGCAACTGCCACAGGTACTAAAATGAGTGATATCCAGAATCCTGTGGCCCCGCCGCCGAAGACCTTTGCAATCGTAAAAGACATAAAAGCGCCGATCATATAAAGTGATCCATGGGCAACATTGGGTATCCTGAGCACACCCAGGATAAGACTCATGCCTGAGGAAACGATGAAAAGAATCGTCGTCCTGCTTAAACCTACAAATATCTGATTCAAAATCTGAGGCGGTATTACGGCATATATAAAATCCAATCACTACCCCCGAACCTATTTACCGGGGCTTGCGCCTGTCCTCCGCAACATTAGCGGAGGACAGGCGCAAGCCCATCATCAAAAGTCTATTTCTTGCGAAGCTTCAGAACCTCCTCGCATGTAGGCATATAATTATTTGGAGATACCACCTGATTATTCCCGGATACAAGAAAATCATATTTCGGGTCCTTCTTTGTCACGCCAAAATATGTAGGGAGTTCAAGCTGGTGATCGCATGCTCTTATTGACAAAGGTCCGATAGGACTGTCAAGCTTTAAACCTTCAAGGGCTTTTATCAAGGCCTCGGTATCTATCTTTCCTGCCTTTTTAAAGCCTTCGGCTATAAACTGGGCAGTCATGTATCCCACAAGGGCACTTGATTTCGGATATCTTTTGTAAGCATTCTTGAACTCTTCAGCAAAAGCCTTGTTCGCAGGCGAGTCGGGGAAGTAGAAAAGATAATGCGAGGTTCCATAAACACCCTCCGGCGCATCCTTGCCTTGGGACAGAAGGGTTCCAAGTTCTGTGGCGGTATGTTGATAGAAGGGTATCTTCTGGCTTAGCCCGGTTGCCTTTGCTGCCTTCTGGAAATTAACCATACTGGATCCGCCGGTTGCAACGATGATAAAGTCAGGCTTAGCCCCCATAATCTGTGTAATGTAAGGGGTAAAATCAGCCTCTCCCAATTTCCACCAGGACTTGCCTATCAACTGCACCTTCGGATTCAATTTTTGCAAGTTTTTCCATACAGCGTCTGCGATGGCATGTCCGTACTCATAATCATCACCGCAAATCCAGTATTTTACAAAGGGTTTTTTTGCAAGGGCAACTGCCGCTGCACGGCCGGCCATCTCGGTATTTTCATTCATATTGAATACGTAGCGATGTCCTGCCTCACCAATGATTTTCTCGCTTTTTGCATAAGTGACAAAAAAGGGTATTTTCTCTTTTTTTGCAAAATCGGAGACCGCCAGTGCAGTACCGCTGTTTATTGTGCCCATGAGAATATCCACCCCTTCTTTCATAACAAGCTCTTTAGCCATTGCCAACCCGATGTCCGGTTTGAACTTCTCATCGCGTGTGGCATATTCGATTTTCTTGCCGAGTACACCGCCTTTGGCATTGATTTTATCAACGGCAAGCACGAAGCCGTCGAGCATATCCTTCGTATATGCGGTTGGTGGTCCGGTATAGGTATCAACAATACCCACTTTTATCGTATCGGCAGAAAATGCCGGTGAAAATACGGCAAGAAGACCGCAAATGAACACAAAACACACGGAAACATAGAATGCTTTTCTCATTTTATACCCCCTTAATTTATTTAATGCTTTGCTATAGAAAATTTATAAAACAAAGTGCTCTGGTAATCAACAAAAACCTGTATACATGTTTTTGTTTTTTCAAATAAAAGTATTGCGATAACACTTTTTACCCGGGATACAGGCTGCGCGGTTCCTGCCTTAAGCTAAATGCCTTTGCATTAAATAAGATCAACTTCCAATATCAGATACTTACTTCAAATACAAACATTCAGCCCAGCGGGTCAGTGATTTTATTGATATCCAAAAGTAACCTTCATTTTTTACCACTGCTAATACCGCTCTCTTTACAAACCCTTAAGATAAGGCGTTGGATGAATTAGTGAAAATAAAAAATCTTGACAATAGTACCATTAGTGATACTATATATAGATAGCATATGAGTAAAATTGACGATATAGTTTCTCAAATGAAAATAAATCCGGGCGGTGTCCGTTTCGCTGATTTGTGTAAAGTATGTGATCATTATTTTGGCAAACACCGTCAGGGAGGCAGTAGCCATAGAGTTTACAAAATGCCCTGGAAAGGAGATCCCAGGGTCAACATACAGAATGAGAAGGGGAAAGGAAAGGATTATCAGGTAAGACAGGTATTATCGGCTATCGTAAAGTTGGAGGTATATCATGACTCTACAAAATGATCATTATACATATAGGGTAACTTGGTCTGATAATGATAAAGAATATGTCGGACTGTGCACAGAGTTTCCGAGTTTGAGCTGGCTTGCCGGCAGCCCGGAAGCTGCCTTAAAGGGAATACGGAAGGTCGTTAAAGATGTTTTAGAGGATATGCAAAAAGAAGGAGAGCCCATTCCCGAACCGATCGCCTCTAAGAAATATAGTGGGCGGTTCATGGTGCGTGTTCCTCCGCAAGTCCACCAGAAACTAGTTATCGAGGCTGCTGAGGAGGGTATCAGCTTGAATCGTCTTATAAGCTCAAAGCTCGCTTAAGCATATTTAAATATTTCTCCCTTACACCCCGAAAGCTATCATTGAGTGCAGGTCGCGGCAACACCCAAAACAAATACAAATGTTCAGACAAGACCAAACAGGTTTTTGTTGATTTACAAGAGAAACATGTAGTTTTTGGGGACCGTAGGATTAAGCCCCCTGTTCTACGATGGCGAGAGTCCGTATCAAATTGTATCCCCTCAGTTTTCTTCACGCTGGTTTTTTAATAGGCAGCACAAATTAGGCAGCATCAACATCAGGGTTTTCTACGATCCTGTCGAGTATGTCCATAAAGACGGACTCCAGTGATTGCTTTCTTCTCCCCTTGTTGAGTGTATGAATCACCGACATGAGGATTGAGCGTGTTTCCGCTCCCGCATCAGAACTTGACCCAAAGCTCACCTTTCTTGCAATAACCGTTGGACTTCAAATTCTATATTTTTATTGAAAGTAAAGAATTTATTGAGACAAAACGAGGGATTCTGACGCAACAAAAATATTTTTTAATGGTCGAACCGTCCTCCATATGGACAGTCTTTTGACTAATCTCCTTGACTTGGGAGAAAGCTATCTTTATAGTAGTCCTCAGAAACATTAACTTTCCTGTAACAGGATACCTGAAAGTTTGTCATACCAGAATTCCATGCACCCATACCCCATCGACCATATCCTTCCGGAACTGAAAGGGGCCGTCTTCGGCGGCCCGGCGGTTGTGCTTCAGGCCCCGCCCGGCTCCGGCAAGACGACACGTGTCCCTCTGGCCCTCTTGAAGGCACTGCCCTCGGCGCAGGGGCGGATCGTCATGCTCGAACCGCGGCGGATTGCGGCGGTTGCCGCAGCCCGCTGGATGGCCCGGCTTCTCGGGGAACCGGTAGGCAAGACTGTCGGCTACACCATCCGGTTTGACCGCCGGATTTCAAAAGACACCCGTCTGGAGGTGGTTACCGAAGGTATCCTTACCCGGCGTTTTATCGACAACCCCACCCTTGAAGGAGTGGCCATGATCATCTTTGATGAGTTCCACGAACGGAGCCTCCAGGCGGACCTGGCCCTGGCCCTGAGCTTGGATATTCAGTGGAACCTACGGGAAGATCTCAAGCTCCTGGTCATGTCGGCGACCATTGAAACCTCGCCCATAGCCGCTCTCCTGGGCGGCGCCCCGGTGATTGCAGCAACCGGTGAGATCTTCCCCGTGGCGGAGCATTTTTTACCGGAGGGCGGGCGGCCAAGGGACAGGGGCAGGGTCTGGGAGGACAACATTGTCGATGCGGTCCGCATTGCCCTGAGAGACACGACGGGGGACATCCTCATCTTCCTGCCCGGGGCCGGAGAAATCCGCCGGGTCGCCGCAAGCCTCCAGGACATCGTCACCGGATGGGAAAAGCCTCTCTCCCTCCATCTCCTTTATGGAGATTTGCCTTTTGCGGAGCAAGAACGGGCTATCATGCCTGGGGCTCAACGGAAAATTGTCCTGGCGACAAATATCGCAGAAACAAGCCTCACTATAGAAGGGGTCCAGGTCGTTATCGATACCGGTCAGGTCCGGAGACTCCAGTACGACCAGACTACAGGCATGAACCGACTTATGACGGCCATGACCTCCCGGGCTTCAGCGATACAGCGCCAGGGCCGGGCAGGACGCCTCGGGCCTGGTACCTGCTATCGCCTGTACAGCCGCCATGTTTACGACTCCATGATCCCCTATACATCGCCGGAGATTCTCACCTCCGATCTTTCCTCCCTGGTTCTGGATTTGGCAACCTGGGGAGTAACAGACCCAAACGCTCTATCTTGGCTCGATACGCCGCCCCAGGGTGCCTGGAATACGGCCCTACACCTCCTCATGGATCTGGATGCCCTCAACCATAACGGGACGGCGACCCCTATGGGCCGCACCATGGCCCGCCTTCCCCTCCACCCCCGCCTTGGGCGTCTGCTCTTGCGGGCGGCTGATTCAGGAAACCTTCGTCTTGGAGCTGACCTTGCCGCTCTTCTTTCCGAGCGGGACATTATGCGCCGTAATTATGGGGACCGGCAGGAGGGGGCGGATATCAGCGAACGACTCTCGATGCTTCAACGCTGGCGAAAGGAAAAGGAGGCTCCTCCGGGAACGGATCCCTGGGCTTTGCAGTCCGTGGAGCGGGCAGCAAAGCAGCTCCGGGAGCTGGCAGCAACCGCAGCAGGTGATGTGGTCTGTAAAAATAAAAGTAACATAATCTCTTCGCTTCTGCTGCATGCTTATCCTGACAGGATCGCCCACAGACGGTCAGAAGGGTCAGACCGGTATCTGTTGGCCCAGGGAAGGGGCGTGCGACTTCCCAAAGGAGGCATCCCGGGAACAACTCCCTTCCTTGTCGCTGTCCATCTGGATAGCGGCGAAAAGGTTGAAGGAACGATCTATACGGCCGAGCCTGTTGCCGAGGAAACCATCAGAGAGGAAATGTGCGCCCATATCAAGACCATACGACTGGTAGAATGGAACCGGCAGGAAGGACGGATTCTCTCGTTCCTCACCGAACGTCTGGGAGCGCTGACGCTCTCAGCAACACCTTTCTCCGCCCCTGATGAAGAGGTCATACCGATACTGTGCCAGGCGATCAGCTCCGGGGCTGCTGTCCTGACCTTCGGAAGAGAAGCCAGGCAATTGCAAGGCAGGGTTGCGCTCCTGCGGAGGATCTTTCCCGAGGAGAACTGGCCTGATCTTTCCGAAGAAACTCTCCTATCATCCCCTGAAACATGGCTTTCCCTCTGGCTTGCAGGCATCCGTAAGGAAGAGCAACTTGCCGGACTCTCGCTGCTTGCAGCCCTGAAGGCCTTCCTTTCCCGGAAACAGAGCTACCGCCTTGACAAAGACGCACCGGCAGCCATAGTCGTCCCCAGCGGCCGCAGCATTGTTCTGGACTATGCTGCCGGAGAATTGCCCATCCTGGCCGTCAAACTCCAGGAGCTTTTCGGCCTCTCCGCAACCCCCACCGTCGCAGGTGGGCGTGTGGCGGTCCTTGTTCATCTTCTATCCCCTGCCGGACGTCCGGTCCAGATCACCCGTGACTTGAAGGAATTCTGGGAAAGCGGATACCCCCAGGTAAAGAAGGAATTGCAGGCACGTTATCCTAAACATCCCTGGCCGGACAATCCCTGGAACGCCGTGCCCACACACCGGACATCCCGCAAAAGTAAATAAGACGGGATGTCCATCAAAATAACTCCTGCCTTGATTGCTCCGCGGCTGGCGCGGGGCAAAACGTACTTATTTATCATTCACATATCTTGGCTATCCCTTCTTATCACTTAAATATAAGCTCAATGGCGCATCAGGCGTCCAGCCACCGCCCAGCGCTTTATAGAGTCTTACAAGGTTGGAGATCACGGTTCCCTTGCTTGTTGCAAGGTTATCCTTTAACGAAAGGAAAGTTCTTTGAACATCCAGAACATTCTGAAAATCGATGAGTCCTGACTTGTACTGCATTAAAGCCAGTTCAGTGGAATCAGTGATGGATATCATGGCTTCTTCCAGCGATTGGGCGCGTTTTTGTTCGTTAGCGTAGGCAGTAATTGCGTTTTCTGCCTCCTCAAGTACCTGAAGGATGGTATTTTCATATTGAAGGAGTGCCTGTTCCTGTCGGGCATTCTGGATCTCTATATTACTCCGGACTGCTCCGGCATTGAAAATATTCCAGGTCAAACGTGGGCCGACAGCTCCGTCGCGATTGTTGGCGAAAAACATACCTCCAAAAGAGGAGGCGTCAATTCCTATGGACCCCATGAGATTCAGCTTAGGATATAATTCGGCTGTTGCTGCCCCTATCCTTGCTGTCTGGGCTGCCAGTTCCCTCTCTGCTTTCTTTACATCCGGCCGACGGCGCAATGTTTCGGCAGGCACTCCAAGAACTATGGAAAGAGGGGTTATTGGGAGAGACTTAATGTCTGCGAGTTTTTTGTCCACATATCCTGGATATTCTCCCATAAGGGCTGACAGCCTGTTACTGGCAGCAACGAGGCGTGTAGTTAATGACGGAATAGATGCCCGTGTTTCCTCCAGGTTTGCCTTTGCTCGATCTACATCAAGCTGTGTTACAAGACCTGCTTTATAACGGTAGCTTGCAAGTTCGTAAGTTTCGGTCTGCAGTTTCAGGTTTTGCTCAACAATTCTCAGCCTCTCCTGCAATGTTCGAACGTCAATATAGTTCAGGGCGACTTCCGCTGACAGACTCACATAAACCAGACGGTAGTCTTCCTGACTGGCTTCGTAAGAGGCCTGTGATGCCTCTGTTGCCCGTCTGACAGAGCCGAAAAGATCGATCTCCCATCCGGCATCAAGACCGGTTGCAAAAAGTTCGCGAGTTGTGCCTGTTTCCGAATTGTTTTCTGTACGTGACAGCCTGTAAGAACCGGACCCGTCTACGGCAGGAAACATCCTGGCTTCAACGACCCCGCGCTGGGCCCTGGCTTCGCGGATTCGTGATTTGGCCTGCTTAACATCAATATTGTTTTTCAGAGCAAGTTCGATCAAAGAAACCAGAGTTGGGTCCTCAAGGTTCATCCACCACGATGATAAAGAATCAAGTGATTTATCCGGCGCAGAGGCGCTGCCGGATGCAGAGGCAGTCCATTGACCTGGAGCTTTCATCTCAGGCGGGACATAATCGGGACCCACTGTTGCACAACCGGAAAGTATGAATATTGTTAAAAGGATCGTGGTGCATATATAAACTGTCTTTTTTTGATTCATGGTTATATATCCTCCGTTGGTATTACTCTTACTCATGGCGTAAGGCCTCTATGGGATCAAGGCCGGCGGCTTTATGCGCCGGGATATAGCCGAAGATAAGCCCTACTGCTCCGGAAAAAAGAAAGGCAATGATTATAATACCCATATTCAGCACAAAAGGGACCTCAAGGATACGAACCAGGAAAGCCGAGGAAATGAGGGCAAGTACGATACCGAAAAGACCGCCGAATGCTGACAGAACTATCGCCTCGACAAGAAACTGCAGCAGAACTTCACTCTCCAACGCTCCTATGGCAAGACGGGTACCGATCTCACGGGTACGTTCAGTTACGGAAACAAGCATAATATTCATTATGCCGATGCCTCCTACCAGAAGGCTTACAGCGGCTACCGCTGCCAGGAGTGTTGTAAGCAGGCGCGTTGTAGCCAGGAGTGTTGTGGCAAGTTCCTTCATGTCCCTAATCTGGAAATCGTTACCCTTGAGACTCGAAATACGGCGGCGCTCCCTCAGTAGTCCCTCGATATCCTGCTGGACTTTCTCTGTAGATACTCCCTCCTCCACGGAAACCTGGATTAAGCCGATATCTTCATTGCCGGATATTCGCTGCTGAAATGCCCTCAGGGGCATAACAATAATATCATCCTGGTCTCTTCCTGTGGTTGACTGGCCTTTTGTATTCAGGACGCCTATAATTTGAAAGGAAATTCCCTTGACGCGAATCCTTTGTCCAACCGGTTTTTGCTCTCCAAAAAGCTCCTTCTTTACCGTTGACCCCAGTATACACACGGCATTTCCTGAACGAACCTCTCCGTCCGAAAATTCCCGCCCGTCTGCAACTGACCAGTCTTTTACCTTAAAATAACCATTCTCGACACCTGTAATAGAGGTTGACCAGTTTTTGGCTCCGAAGACAGCCATTGCCGATGACGATGATGAAGGAGCAACAGCTGCAAGAGAGTTTATCTCACGAGTGATAGCCTTTGCATCATCCATTGTGAAGGACTTTGCGTTTCCCGACCCGCCGCTTCCGCCCCTCATCTGGCCAGGTGTTACCATAAGAAGGTTGCTGCCCAGTTTGGCAATATCCTCTGTTACTTTCGCTGTTGCTCCGCCTCCCACTGTAACCAGAGTAATAACGGCTGCAACACCGATAACAATTCCCAGTATGGTCAGAAATGAACGCATTTTGTTGCGGCGGATTGCCCGCATTGCCAGGGTAAATGCATTCCAGATCATTGCATTACCTCCTTGTCCTGACTATCGGAAGCAACGAGTCCATCCCGGAAGTGCACTGTACGCGTTGCATACTCTGCCATGTCGGGCTCATGGGTCACCATCATTATGGTGATCCCTCTTTTGGTGTTTAATGATGAAAGCAGTTCCATAATTTCTTTACTGCGAACGGAATCGAGATTACCTGTAGGTTCATCTGCAAGTAAAACTGTCGGCGAAGTCGCGATTGCCCGTGCTATGGCCACCCTCTGCTGCTGTCCGCCGGAAAGTTCGCCTGGTGTGTGGTGTTCCCAGCCGGTCAGCCCTACCGCATGCAATGCATCACAGGCAAGATCGTGACGTTGTGAATTGGGTATACCACGGTAGAGAAGAGGCAGTTCAACGTTCTCCATGGCAGAGGTACGGTTTAACAGGTTGAATCCTTGAAAAACAAAGCCGAGACAATGGCGTCTCAGCAGCGCCCTCTGGTTACGTGAAAGCGCTCCAATCTTTTCTCCCATGAGCAGATATTGACCGCTTGTAGGAGTATCGAGACATCCGAGGATGTTCATGCATGTTGATTTTCCACAACCGCTGGGGCCCATCACTGCCACGAAATCACCTTCATATATTGTGAGGTCAATCCCTCTGAGGGCCTGAAGTGCCGCCTGTCCCTGGCCGTAGGTTTTTGTCACTGACTTAAGTTCAATAAGTGGCTGCTTCTGTTTATTTGTCATAAGAATTTCCTCTCTGTTCACTGTTTTGCCTTTACAGTATCCGTAGCAATGACAGCTCCTGGTTCAACATCACCTTCTACAATCTGGGTCATCATTCCATCCGTCACACCGAGCTTCACGGGTACGCACGCAAGGCTTTCGCCGTCCACTTTCCAAATAGTGGGCATCTCATCCTGTTTCTGTTGTTTTTGACGCATATTGTTTCCTGGAGGCCGCCTGTTTAATAGACTTGCAAGCAGAGTGTTTCCACCGGAGTCCTGTTTCTGCGACTTGTCCTGCGGCGGACTGAACCGGAGCGCAGCGTTTGGTATCAGGACGGCATTAGCAACACTGTTGACGGTTATAAAGGCAGTGGCGGTCATACCGGGGCGAAGCAGCATATCGGTGTTGTCTACTTCTAATATCGTTTCATAGGTAACTACGTTATTTTCCGTACGCGGGGCAAAGCGGGCCTGTTTGACCCGGGCTGGAAATTTCCTGTCCGGAAAGGCGTCAACAGTGAAGACGGCGGTCTGACCCTCTTTTACCTGTCCTACATCCGCTTCATCAACAAAGATACGGAGCTCCATCTGTCGCAGGTCCTCGGCCAGCTTGAAAAGTAAAGGTGTCTGGAGGGAAGCGGCAACAGTCTGTCCTGGTTCTACTTTTCGTTCCAGGACGACTCCATTGATCGGGGAAGTTATGGTTGCCTTCGCCAGATCGGACCTGTTAGCCTTCAGTACGGCCTCGGCCTTTGCAATATCAGCTCTGCCGGAAGCTTCCTGTGCCTGTGCGCGCTTGAATGCGGCCTCTGCCGAATCGAGTTCCGTGCGTGAAGGCACCTTTCCACCGCTGAGTTCAAGGCTCTCCTTGAAACGGTTCAGTTTGCTTTGCGTCTCCGATACGGTGGCCTGCGCTTCCAGGAGCTTGGCCTTTGCAAAGCTCAGCGTTGCTTCGGATTGGAGAATCTGGGCCTCCAGTTTTGTTGTGTCAAGCTTTGCAAGAACCTGACCTTTTTTAACCTTATTGTTGTAATCTACCATCACTGTCTTGATGGTTCCGGAAACTTCCGTTCCAACCTCCACCTGCTCAACAGGCTGTAGTGTTCCCGTTGCTGTGACTGTAACTGTCAGATCACCTTTTTTCACCACAGAAGTTCTGTGCTGGGCTTTGGAATTTCCAGTCGATGCATACAGCACAGCAGCACCTGTCAGAAGGACCGCTAAAGCGATAGAGACAAGCCATATTGTTTTCTTGGTCAATAATCTACTTGTGCCTGCCGACTCCAGAATTTCTTTGATATATGATTTTCCATTACTGTTTTCTTTCATATAGGGTTCTCCTTATCAAAATAATTATTGAAGATATTTGTTTCTTCTTCAAATTCGTTGAATCTGCTATTTCAGATTTGATCATCATGTTATTTATTAAGTCGTTGGTCAACGACGATCGGTTACAAAAAAATTACAGGACAGCCGATATTTTTTTAATCGACAGGTGTAACTTTTCCCATATAAGTTACGACTACTATTAAAAGAGAATGCACAACAACAGGATCATGTCGGATGGAAAAAATTGTGAGAGAGAATTTCGAGATCAGAACAGATGAGACGATGGCAATCCCCTTACCCTGCCAGATTGAAAGTAATCAGAAAAAAGAGAAATTTGATCCGGATATGGGGCTTGCTCTGGCCGGTCAGTTTTGTTATAACAGACCTGTAGGAGTATCAATCGTGAGTGATCATGAGGAACAGGAAGACCGCGAATCTTCAGATGCTTTATATATCAGCCGCGTCCTTAACGGGGACAGAAATGCCTTTGCCTTCATCCTGAAAAAATACAAGATGTATGTTATGAAGATTGTGAGTCGCCATATTCCTTTTGAAGATGCCGAAGAAGTAGCGCATGATGCTTTTATACGCATTTATGAATCGCTTGCAAAATTAAACGGACCGGACGGGCTTAAGCAATGGATGGCCGCCATAGCAACGCGAACCTGCTATGACTACTGGAGAAAGGCATACAAATCAAAAGAAGTGCCCATGAGTTCTTTCGGTGAAGAGCACCAGGAATGGCTTGAGCGGATTCTGTCCGGTGTGCCTGAAAGCTCCATTGAAGAGATAGCGGAAGAAGTTGAGTCACGGGAGCTTCTGAACTGGGCATTGGGAAAATTGACACCGGAAGACCGGATGGTATTGGAACTTGTGTATATGGAGGAACTGTCAATCCGTGAAGTTGCCGATCTGCTGGGATGGAGTACAGCAAACGTAAAGATACGTTCTTTTCGTTCACGGGCCAAAATGCGCAAATTGCTTGAAGGCCTTATAAGATAATAATGGAGGTGCATTTCAAATGGAACCTTTAAAAAAAGAAAAAATGGGAAAACTGGAAAAGATTCTGGTTGCAGCACATGGTAATCGTGAGCAGTCGGAGCCCGGTGATGCATGGGAAATGAGTGTAATGAACAGCGTAAGGAAAATACCAACTGTTTCCGAAAGGTTTGCGTGGTCTGAATTCTTCGACAGTTTCTTCTGGCAATTCTGCCCTGTGGCCTGTGCCATCATTATTTTCCTGGCTGTTGCAATATTCAGCTACGATATCATAGCCGACAAGGATTATGCACTGATTTTCATGGATGAAAGTATTGAAGTGACTGCCCTCGACCCTTACAGCGGTTGACAGGAGGAAATGTGAATAAATTAAAGTTGATCATTAGCATAACCTTGATCTTGTTGGTAGGTGTCTTCGCCGGTTCTTTGGGGACGAGGATCTACATGAAGCATCAACTGGAAGGACCAGAGGCCGGGGGTTCCCGTTATTCAGAGGACAGGGTAAAAAGGATAATGAAAAGACTTACCGATGACCTGCGCCTGGACAATAAGCAGCAGGATGAAATCAGAAAAATAATTGTTATGAGGAATGTGAAGCTGACTGGTATTGAAACAGCATATCAGCCGGATGTAAGAAAGATATATGACCGGAGCTTTGCTCTTATAAAAGAAAAACTTAACAATGAACAGAAGGATAAGTTACAGTCAAGGGAAGAAAAGGCTTCTAAACGATACAATGCGCTATATTTCAAATCTTTGCGCATTGCCCAAAACACATTGCCGGATGCAGCGGCCCTGAAAGACTCCCTCGGCCTCAACGAAACCCAGGGATCTCAAATTGCAGAGATTGTTGAAGATCAAAGAGCCAGACAAATGAAGATCATCGTGAAATACGAAAATACAGAAAAGCCAGATCTTGCAGCCGTTAGATCAGAATTAACTGAAGTTGAAAAAGACACGATCAAACAACTATCAGGTGTGCTGACGGAACAGCAAATGACCCGCTATCGGGAAATGCAATAACGAAAATGCCTTTGCAGGTTTTTGACAGAACTTAGAATCCATCGGTCCATGCATGATGTGGGCAATCATAACACGAGAAGCATGGTCAGATGGATTTACATTAATCTCACTATAATGCCTTTTAACGCTTCTTCTATATGTTGTGCTCATATTATTCCAGCAGATATGGAAAAAACATAGTCGGGCAAAAACCTAAAATATGTATCCATCCCGGCCTGATTAATAGCCATTTGCAACCTACTATGCGCAGAGGTTTGACACGAGCTGAGCATTACAATAAATAATTCTTTGCCCTTATAAAAACTCGCAGTTGCATTGCTTCCTAATGTATTGTGTACAATCTTACCATCCTGATTCTTTGATGTTTTTTGAAGCGATTTTCCTGGTATGCGCCTTCTATGCGATAATGCCACCGGTATTAAATTGTCCTGCGGCATTAAATTTTTGTTGCAGGTTGGTTGGAATTGAAAGACAATATAAACATGGGCTTCGCTAACAAATATTCTACAAGGCGGAAATCATGAAAAGAACGCTTACACTGTATTTAATTTTTATCTTTTTTTTATCTTTTTGTAATATTTTCAAAGGGGAGGCTGCTGCCATGGAATTTATATTTAAGGACATGCAGTATTCCTTTCAGGCAATCCGTGCACTGGACAAAGCTCCGAGCGGGGGTGCAGATATCGGGGAATGCCTCAAAACGCTCTACCGTATAAAGGAAGGCGATGACGAAGGGTGGTACAGAGAGTGGCATAAGACCGCAGAGGAACGGGAAAAAACCGCGGAAAGATTTCTCGCCTCCGGCCATAAGATCAGTGCAAGGCAAGAGTATTTTCGTGCTTCCAATTATTACAGAACAGCTGAATTTTTTCTACATACCAACACTAAAGATCCGAGAATATTGTCTACATGGAGGAAAAGCCGTGACTGTTTTCAAAAGGGAGCCCTATTATCCCACGCCCCCATTAAAACGGTCGAGATTCCCTTTGAAGGAACTGCCTTGCCCGGCTATATGTGCCTGGTTGATAATTCTGGCAAGAAAAGGCCTCTTCTTATTATCCATACCGGGTTTGACGGCACCGGTGAAGAACTCTATTTTGATGTTGCCTATTACGCTCTGCAAAGGGGATATAACTGCCTGATATTTGAAGGGCCGGGTCAGGGGCGTGTAATTCGCGAACAGGGGATTCCTTTTCGTTATAATTGGGAAACGGTCGTAACGCCTGTGGTGGATTTCGCTATAAAACAGCCTGTGGTGGATGCTGAAAAAATTGCACTCATGGGGATCAGTTTCGGTGGATATCTTGCTCCCCGTGCCGTTGCCTTTGAACATCGTATCAGGCTGTGTATTGCAAACGGTGGTGTCTACGAATTTCCAGGCATAAGCAGACCTGACGAGGTGGGCTACCGGGAACTCGAAGACTCTGAAAATGCCCGGAATTATGATCAAGGCGTTTATGTGGAAATGAAAAAGAACCCCTCTATTCGGTGGGCCGTGAGCAACGGCATGTTTACATTCAAAGCAAATTCCCCGAGCGAATGGTTGAAAATGACAAAGCCCTATACCCTTAAAAACATTGCTGACAGAATAAAGTGCCCTATGCTGATCGTTGATTCAGAAGAAGACAAGGATTTACCGGGTCAGGCTAAAAAATTGTATGATGTCCTTGCATACCCCAAGGAGTTCATGCTGTTCACAAAAGATGAGGGGGCTGAAGAACATTGCCAGATTGGATCTCGCGTAATATCGAATGAGCGTATCCTTGACTGGTTAGATGATGCGATGAGGGCGATCAAATAACTGTCAATTTGATCTCGTGTTTTTTATTGAATGCAGCGTGGTATTGAGTAGCACCCTACAGGACATGAACCATGAGAACAGATAAGAACACAGGATCAACATGGGCCCGGGCGCCATTCAGGGATGGTTTTAAGCTCGGTTTCACCCACATTCAAGACATATTCAAAGAAACCTTCGGGCTTGGCCGCGCAGCGGCATTTGCTGCTATTATTTTGATAATTCTGGTTACGATCTTTGCTGCTTTGTGGTTCTATCATTCAGCTCCGCCCAAAACCATTATCATCACAAGCGGCCCTGAGGGCAGCCTCTTTAAGAGGATTGCCGGGAAATACGCAGTGATACTGGCACGGAATGGCATAAAATTGAAGGTCATTCCCTCCCATGGCTCCCTTGAAAATCTCAATAGGCTGAAGGATCCTTCTTTCAATGTAGACATTGGTTTCGTTCAGGCCGGACTTGCCCGTAATCAGAATATTGATAAACTGGTCTCGCTTGGCAGCATATTTTACGAACCGCTCCTGGTTTTTTATCGGAATGCATTGCCCCTGGAGCTGCTCTCACAAATGAATGGCAGGCGATTAGCTATAGGTCCGGAGGGGAGCGGGACCCGCTCTCTGGCACTAGCATTGCTCTCGGCTAACGGGATTGAACCGGGCGGGGCAACTACGCTGCTTGAACTGGACTCGGAAGATGCAGCAAAAAATCTGATCGAAGGCAAGATTGACGCCGCTTTCCTGATGGGAGATGCCGCATCATCAAAAATTATGGTCACCCTTCTCAAGACCCCGGGGATTAAACTTTTCAATTTCATACAAGCTGACGGCTATGCGCGCCGCATCAGCTATCTGAACAAACTCGAACTTCCCAGAGGATCCGTCGATTTCGGGAAGGACATCCCTCCGCAGGACGTAAATCTGATTGGTCCCACGGTGGAGCTTGTTGTAAGGACCGATTTGCATCCGGTATTGTCCGATCTTTTACTGGGGGCGGCGACTGAAATACACGGACGGGCAGGCATGTTGCAACGCCAGGGGCAGTTTCCTTCACCCATTGAACATGAATTCCGTATAAGCAATGATGCAAGCAGATTTTACAAATCTGGCAAGAGCTTCCTCTATCGATACTTTCCGTTCTTGCTGGCAAGTCTGGCAAACCGCATCCTGGCGGTGTTTGTGCCGATATTTGTTATATTAATCCCCGGACTGCGAATCATCTCAGGGGTCTATCAATGGCGGATGAAAATGCGCATCTACAGATGGTACGGTATGTTGCTGGCACTCGAACGTGACGTTTTGCATCACAGTACGCCTGATAAACGGGAAGAATTACTCAAACGTCTTAACTGCATCGAGCAGGCAGTTAATAAAATGAAAATTCCGGCATTATTTGCCCAACAATTCTATATACTGCGCGGTCACATCGGTTTCGTACATGAACAGCTAATGGACAAAACGCGGTTGAACTAAATCGCGGAGGGTTTTATGGCTAAGCTAAGAGCAAAGATAGGGTCGGGAAAAGCGGGGCGCTTCGATCAGAGAAACACGATGTATATGCGGCCAAGAGACCCCGAAAAATCGGACGCCGGAATACTGGACATCGGCAGGCGCCATTACAGCGTGAAGCGTTTCGGGAAAACACCGGGCTACACCATGAGAGATTGGGCCTTCAGCATGTCAATGTGGTACATGGAGCGCTGGTGGGGCTTCGGGAACATGACGGGGGACGAAGGCCTCTTTACGTGGTTTCCGGATGAGGCGGAACGGGCTTTGCGTGATCGCATGGAACCGGGAGAAAAATGGGAAGTCTCTGACCCTGAAGAGACGAGAAGGAACATCAAGAAGGCGGCGCTCTATATAGGCGCTTCCCTCGTCGGGATCTGCAAGATCGACCGGCGCTGGCTCTATTCTCACAGCTTCCATCCTAATACTCATAAACACGTTCCCATAGAGATCCCCGAAGAGTTTCAATATGCCATTGTCATGGCTCACGAAATGTCTTACGAGCTTATGCAGACATCCCCTGCATACGGCGGTTTCTCAGCGAACGGCCGGGGTTATTCAATGATGGCATTTGTTGCCTCGTCGCTTGCCCACTATATCCGAAGTCTTGGCTACAAGGCAATCCCTATGGGTAACGACACTGCCCTGAGTGTTCCCATCGCCATTGACGCAGGCCTTGGTGAACTGGGACGCAACGGAATGTTGATTACAGAGAAGTTCGGACCCAGGGTGAGGCTCAGCAAGGTGTTTACCGACTTACCGCTTGTGCCCGACAAACCTGTTGAATTCGGTGTGACCGAGTTCTGCAGGGCATGTAAAAGGTGTGCCGAAGAGTGCCCCGGCGATTGCATCAGCTTCGGCGAACCGACGACAGAAGGGCCTACAATCTCGAACAACAACGGTATATACAAATGGTATATCAACCCCGAGAAATGCCTCGACTTTTGGGCGCGCAATAATGGGAGTTGCGGAAACTGCGTCCGCGTCTGTTCATACAATAAGCTGCCCGGTAAGTTGCATGATATGGCGAGGTGCCTGATTAAGCACGCATCATGGCTGAACCCTGTCCTTGTGGGCATGGATAAGCTGGCCGGCTACGGCAGCCGGGTCAAGACGGAAGATGTCTGGAAATAAGAAATGGCTTTTTTCGCCTTTCAAGCTGCGAGAATTTCGCCATAATTACTTCAACTCGAAATTCTTGTTTTTTGGAAAACAGCGGGGCTTAGACGCTTATGCTGTCCAGAAACATCGGGGGGGTCTCTTTTTATTTGACAACCAGCGTTTTTTGTTTAAACATTATAAAAAACATTAAAAGGAGTGCGCCATGTTTAAAAAAGTTATTTTTAATGTACTTATTTTATTTGTCTTTGTGCTTGTGGTCTCATCCTTTTCTCTTGTACAGGCAAAAATCGTTGTTAAATACGGACATGTGGGGCCCCCTATTCACCCTCAACATCATGGGGCGCTTGCTTTTGCTAAATATGTCAACGAAAAGACAAAAGGAGAGATTGAGGTTCAGGTCTTTCCCCTCGGGCAGCTTGGCGGAGAACGTTCGATGACGGAGCAGGTCCAGTCCGGGACTCTTCACATGACAGCCGTTACTGCCGGCGTGCTGGCCAATTTTGTACCTGAGATGGGCATAATAGAATTGCCTTTCGTATATCCAAACAGAGAAACGGCATACAAGGTTCTCGACGACAAAGACATCCGGGAAAGGTTTTATAGGTATTGCGAACCGAAGGGTTTTGTTTTTATCGGTTATACAGAAAATGAATTCAGGGACATTACAAATTCAAAACGTGTGATAAGAAAACCGGAAGACCTCAAGGGTTTAAAGATAAGGGTTATAGAAAGTCCTTTATTTATAGATACATTCAAAACCCTCGGCACGAACCCCACGCCCCTTCCATTCCCTGAAATTTACAACGCTTTACAGCAGAAGGTGATCGATGGACAGGATAACCCGATCTACACCTCCATTTTGATGAAGTTTACGGAGGTCAACAAGTTTGCCACCTTAACAAACCATATATTGACCGAGTGCCCTGTTGTTGTGAACAAAGCATTCTGGAATTCCCTCACCCCGGAACAGCAAAAAATATTCAGAGAGGCATCGGATGTCCAGGTTAAGGTCAACAGAGAAAATAATGCAAAAAACCGTGTAGAGGCCGTGGGAAAGGCAAAAGCCCAGGGCGTTGATGTTGTCATATTGACACCTGCGGAAAGAGCAGCTTTTAAAACGGCCGTTAAACCCGTTCATGAAAAGTACAGGGGGGTTTACGGCCCTGAATGGTATGATTTTTATATAAATAAGATAGATTTTTATTCAAAAAAGAAATGAACCGCCCCGTGACAGGCGGACGGAACATCAAAGACGAGACAACAGTATGAAACGATTTCGAAGCAAGCTTCGAGACATTAAACAGCGGGGCAAATAAACCGTGTGCAAAAAGCATTATGTATAATTCATAGGCAGGGCCGGGATAGAATTTTTCGGACACTTTCCCGTTTCCTGCCTATTCGTTCCGGTTTTTAAAACATTTCATTATGAACGATTTTATCAATAAACTGAACAAGTTTGAGGAGGGATGCGCTGCTTTTGCGCTTATCGGGATAGCTTTTCTTACTTTCGTGGAAACCGTCTTAAGATACACCATATCATATACATTCCCATGGTTTGGTGAAGTTGCAAATTATACAATTATTTTCTCAACCTATCTCGGGGCAGCAATAGGGGTAAAGTACGGGACGCATTTTTCCATGGAGGCGCTGACAGAATACTGCCCGGACAAAATAAGTCATCTCCTTAAAACAGCCGCTTATTTTATCTCGGCTGTTATGGCCGTTTTTTTTGTGTATTACGGATTCAAGCATATTCTCACATTAAAATCGTTTGGCGTAAAAAGTCCTGCAATGCAGCTGCCTATGTTTATACCTTATATACCGATTCCTCTTTTCTCGATAACGATGGCATTCAGGTTTTTTACATTGTCGTACAGACATTTTAATGGTTTTTTAAGGGGCGAACCTTTTGAAAGGGTAAGGAAAAAATAGTAGATGACATTGACTATCGTTCTTTTATGCTTTTTTGCACTTCTTGCTCTCAGCATGCCTATTTCGCTCCTTCTGGCAGCTACGACTTCAGTATATCTTGTTTTTATTGCCCATACCCCCCCTGCATCACTTATACAACAGTTGTTCAATGGGCTTGACAATTTCGTGCTCCTCGGTGTGCCTTTTTTTATCCTTGCCGGTAATATAATGGCCGAAGGGGCAATCTCAAACAGACTTGTAAATGTGATGAAGCTTTTTGTAGGCAGGTTTACAGGCGGGCTGGCCATGGCCTCTGTCATGGCTTGCATGTTCTTTGCCGCCATCTCCGGCTCGTCTCCTGCAACAGTCATAGCAATCGGGAGCATCATGATGCCGGCCCTTATTAAAGAAGACTATGGAGAGCGTTTTTCCATCGGACTGCTTACTTCGTCCGGTTCCCTCGGCATCCTCATACCGCCGAGCATTCCCATGATCCTCTATGCCCTTGTGATGAATGTCTCTGTTGCAGAGATGTTTATGGCAGGTTTTCTGCCTGGCATATTCATCGGGTGCTGCCTCATGGGCTATTCATATTATATGTCCTCTAAACATGCCTGGCGTTCAAGCATACATTACACCTTCAGGGAAGGTTTGATTATTATCAAAGACGGGGTTTGGGCATTGCTCCTGCCCGTCATTGTACTCGGAGGTATATACGGGGGGGTTTTCACGCCGACCGAGGCGGCGGCGGTATCCGTTGTATATGCACTCTTTGTGGAAATCTTCATATATAAGGAATTAAAGATAAGCAAACTCTTTGTCGTATGCAGGGATTCGGCAATACTTTCCGGCTGTCTTCTCTTTATACTCTCCTGTGCCATGAGTTTTATATGGCTTTTGACGGTGGAACAGATTCCCGTAAAGCTCGCGGAGATAATCATCGCAAATATTCAAAACAAATGGCTGTTTCTCCTTGCAATAAACGGTGTGCTTCTTGTTATCGGAGGCTTGATGGATATTGTTACCGCTATCATAGTTATCTCTCCTATCCTTATGGAAACACTTAACAGGTATGACATAGACTACATTCATTACGGTATTATCATGATTATAAATATAGAGTGCGGTTTCTTAACGCCCCCCTTCGGGCTTAATCTGTTCGTTTCCATGGCAATTATGAAGCGTTCGCTCGTTGAAATAGGAAGGGCCATATTACCGTTTATCCTGCTGTTTATAGGGTGCCTGCTTGTTATCACCTATGTGCCCAAGCTTTCCCTGATCCTTCCGGAACTTTTTCTAAGAAAATAATACCGTTTCGCATTCAATCATATAGCTTCTTTATCTCGTTCTATCTATAAATCCAAAATGGTATAGCGCTTAAAACAAACATGATTTGCGGGACGATAAATACAATGAAGGTTTACCTTCCTGTCTTTTCAATTTCCGGATCGCGGCGGACTTTACCCCGTGAGAGAGAAGCAAACACTCCGGCAACACACAGTGTGCCGAAAAAGATGAAGGCGGCACGGACACTTTTCAAAAAATACGGATAGTGAGCTGGAAGAATTTCAACTCTGCCGATATACAACAAAAAAATCAGCATAACTATGCTCATGCTGAAGGTTTGCCCTAAAAGACGCATTGTGGCAAGCACGGATGAGGCTATCCCGTAAAATCTGCGCTCCACAGAGCTCATAATCGCATTTACATTAGGGGATGAAAAAAAGGCAAAACCAAAACCTAATATGGCCAGACTCATAATAATAAACCAGAGCGGGGTTGTATTGGAGATAAAAACAAACAGAAAAAGTCCCAGCGCCGAAAGCGCCATTCCCGTAGATGCAACAATCCTTGGCTCCACCCTGTCGGAAATCCTTCCGGCAAAGGGCGAAAATACCGCCTGCATAATGGGCTGGGACACAAGCACAAGACCCGCTGCTTGTGGGCCGAAACCTTTTATATACTGAAGATAGAGGCTTAAAAGAAAACCTACCGCAAAGGTGGCGCTGTAATTTATAAGGGCAGCCAGATTTGAGAGCGCAAACGCTCTGTTCGATTTGAAAAGCTTCATATTAATGATAGGGGCCGTCGTTTTCCCTTCCCAGTAAACAAAAAGTGCTGCTCCGGCAAGTCCGGCAACAATGATCACAACACCGGAAAAAGAGGAAAGATGGGAAAAACCATACATGACGGCAAAGATCATGGTCGTATATATAAGAGACCCGACAACATCAAATTTCTCTCCCCTGGAATCTGCCCATTCTCCTTTAAGCTTCCACAAAGTGGAGATAATGATTATTAATCCCAGGGGGACATTCACAAAAAATGTGCTTCTCCAGCCAAGATGCTGCGTCAGTATTCCGCCTATAAAAGGACCGAAAGACAGCCCCAGATAGACAGCCGCCACATTGATGCCCAGAACCTTGCCGCGCTCTTCTATGGGGAAGACATGGCTGAGTATGGCCACGCCCGTGCCGAAGAGCATGGCGGCGCCGATTCCCTGTATAACCCTGTGAACAATAAGCGCCGTGGCCGTACCGGCAATACCCATAAAAAACGAGCTAAGAGTAAAAATGCATATGCCGATAAAATAAACCTTCTTCATCCCGTATATATCTGCCAGTCTTCCGAAGGGTACAAGAAAAATTGCGGAGGCTACGATGTACGCTGTCGCCACCCAGCTTAAAGAAATGGCATCCATGGAGAATTCTTTCCCGATAGAAGGCAGTGCTATATTAACCATTGCGAGAGAAAGAGGTGTAAGAAAGGCGGACATTGCAGTGATTATCAGGGCTGTTGTTTTACCTGTTGTGCTGTCGGGCTTATTCATTATCCCGCCGCTTCCGGTTATAGCCCATGACAGTATAAAATGCCGCTTTATCAAAAAAATAGACGAGCCTCTCGCCAAGCTCAAACATGCGGTAGATATCAACCATTTTATCCCATACCCCGAGAGCATATGTAAACATCCATATATGTTTCTTTAGCAGGCTCAGAGAGCTTATAAGATCTTCAAGGGGGATGCCGTCTTTTTGTCTTTTAAACCCAAGCCCCTGGTAAAATGTCTTATACTCGTTTTCGTTCTTTGTCCCTTTCAGCCACGCCTCGAATTGACCTATTATGAACATGGCGCTCGAGGACAGCTCGTTTTTATCAAAGCCCCGATACGCTTTTGTAGACGGGTTCGAAGATATCTCGTCAAACCAGAGTTCGATAATCTTTTTTGAATTGCTTTGAACAATATTTACAAGCTCGTCGGAAAGAAGATTGCCGGGATAGACAATTTTGTTATGTATTGTCCCCTCAATAAAAGTATCGAAGGAGTCCCGCATGCTCCAGAGATCTCTTTTGAGTTCGATAAACTTCTGGATCGCATTTTCCTGAGAACCGAAGGCAAGCTTCGGGAGATTCATGACCGGAAAATACCGGCAGTCCATCGCATCATCGCCTGCCTTTTCCTCTCCGCCTGTTTTTTCTACTTCAAATATCACGACAAGGACATCACCGTAAAAGGAATTATATTCTGACCCTACATGTACAAGCTGGACAATCTTTCCCTCTACGCCGGCTTCCTCCTTGAGTTCCCTGAGTGCTGCGTCTTCTATGCTTTCCCCTATTTCAGCAAACCCTATGGGAAGGCACCACATGCCCTTGGATGGCTCTCTTTCTCTCTTTACAAGAAGTATTTCCCGGCTATGGTTCAAAAGAATAACAGCTGCTACAGGCAAAGGGTTTTCATAAAATATCTCCCCGCATTTCCTGCACAACTGTCTTTCCTTGCCTTCAAGTACATCTTTGTCAAGAGGGCTCGCGCATATACTGCAAAAAAGTTTGGTCTTCATTTTTTCGCTATAAAAATCCTGTCATCCTTATTAAGTTTCACACTGCCCTTTGTTTTCAGCTCCTCCAGCATCTTTTCCCTGACAAGTGCCGGGTCGACATCCTTTGATATAAATTCCTTCTTAAAATCTATGTATCGTGCAAGATGGTCACTATCGTTTTTTGTAAATAGAAGCGCGTTCGGATAATCAATCGATGTTACCCTGCTGAA
>Ga0351912_1050_pt1 | contig 39759 bp, 39 predicted proteins | sample TotcelHT113001M3_FD_206863 | JGI IMG/M metagenome (GOLD analysis project Ga0351912, IMG submission 206863) | Enriched cells from coal bed in the Powder River Basin, Montana, United States - Total cells T11 rep1 HSBNCT.T11.300.1.M3 ...
AATGTGCTTTATGCCTCGATAATGGGCAGCTCAATTATAAATCTCGTGCCTTCAGGTATATTATCTTCTACGCGTATCCTGCCGTGGTGTTCGAGAATTATGGAATGGACAATCGCAAGCCCGAGACCCATGCCGTGTTTGTCTGTAGTAAAATAAGGGTCAAAAATCTTCTCTTTATCTTCTCCGGAAATACCTGCGCCGTTATCGGCGACATCTAAAATGACAACCCCCTTATTTTCATCGTATTTTGTTGTAATTACAATCGCACCTTCTTTGTTGTCTATTGCCTTTGCTGCATTGCTTATCAGATTTATAATTGCCCTTTTGATGCCGTCACGGTCTATTCTGAATTTGGGAACTGATGTATGGTTGAATTGAAAAACAATATTATGATAGAGATTTCTGTAAAGGGCGATAGTCTCTTCCAATATGGTGTTTAGATCTTCTATAGCTTTTGTTTGGGAGATATGTGTTAATTTTGTCAGCTCGTTTACAATACTCTTTATGTCATCAACCGATTTAATAATGATGGAAGTGGTTTCATCAAGTATTTCCTTATCATTGCCTTGAAAATGGGAGAGCAATCTTCTCCGGATGCGTTCGGCAGAAAGAACGATGGGTGTTAAGGGATTTTTTATCTCATGGGTAAGCTTTTTTGCCACTTCCCTCCATGTAGCAAGCTTTTCAGCCCTTACAACGTGTGTGACGTCATCGAAGGTTATTATAAATCCTTCGGTTTTGTTTACTTCATCTTTCAAAGTTGTGAGGGAAGCCCGTATGTATTTGATATTGTTTTGAAGATTGAGCCTCATATCTTTTGCGATACTCCCCCAGTTTGTATCTCTTGCCTCCTTTAAAAAAGATTTCATGTGTTTTTTGAAATCATCAGGGAAAATCTGCCTCAGGTGCGTGCCGGTCAATGTTTCTTTTTCTATCCCGATAATTTTCCTGGCTGCGCTGTTTATAAGCTGAATAACACCTGTTTTATTAGTAGAAATAATGCCGGTAGCTACATTGTCGAGAATTACCTCCATGTACTTTTTCTTTGCTTCAATCTCATCCTTGGCAATATTCAATTCCTTTGCCATGCTGTTAAATGCGCCGACAAGGGTGCCTATTTCATCCTTGCCTCTGTCTTCAAGATTGATGTCGAATCTTCCTTTTGCAATGATCGCTGCCCCTTCTTTCATTTTTTCTATGGGGGTAGTTATTTCTGTTGCCATTTTTATCCCGACCCATACGGAAAAAAAGATTGTCAATATTGTTATGAGTGAGAGCGGTATATAAAAGCTGTATTTCAGTATTTTTTTGAATGCCCTTGATTCTTTGAATTCCTTGCGGGTGGAGGTAATCTCTTTAATCCTGTATGTGCCCTGCATTTTTATTGTATTGCCGATAAACAGTATAGCCTGAGGATCACCGTATTCATCGTTAATTTTTATGCCGGTCATAATAAGCTCCCCTTCTTTTAAGGGGATTATTTCCCTGATAAGGTCATCTTTTGTATATGAATTTGCTTTCCCTGAAAGCTTCTCATCTATTTCTTTATTGAGATTACTTTTTATTATGTTTCCATAAAGATCATGTATCGAATAATATTCTATACGTCTTGCCTTTACATCTTTCTTAAGAGTTTTATTAAGACCTTCCTCATCTTCCAATAGTTTTTCCTTTCCGATGGTTTTTGCGAGTGTCTCCCCTGTTTTTTCGTATCGCTGGAACAGGTTGCTATAATAAAACTGTGAAAGTTCAAGTGCGCTGTCTAGCGTATCCTCGATCTTCTGACTGAACCACTTGTCCATGCTTATGTGAAAAAAACCTGTTGCGAGGATGGAAAGGGTGAATGACGGGATAATTGAGACAATGAGGAGCGTAAGGGTGAGCTTGGTTTTTAGACCGGACCCCCAGATGCCCCGTTTTTTTTCAATATATGTTTTTACAAGTGTTCGTGTGACAAGGAAGAGCAGGAGCAGAATCAGCAGAAGATTGATATTCAGTACGATGACGATCAATTTGTTTTCCTCGATAGGGAGGAATTTTTTGAAGAAGGGAAGCTGTATTTCAAGGTAAAAGAAGAACCCGAAGATTAAAAGAATGAGGAATGTAAGGGATATCTCTTTTTTATATTTCATATTAAAATTGTTCAAAACTCACGGTTTATGGTTTGCAGTTAAAAAACATTTTTCAATTATACTTCATTCCGTTAAAGAAACAAAGTTTATCTGCCTTTTTCCTGTCTCGCCTCTTCGATATGAGTGAAAAAAATCTTTGTTGCAGAATGTGCACAGGTCAATGTCAAATATATTTATTATGCCTGCATCCTCCAATAGTTCCCTATTTGCCTGCCTGATACTAAGGAAAAGCGACTCCCCGACCTTTTGAAATATACCCCCGGAAAACCCCTCATTTTGAAAAGCCTTATGCACATCCTGGCCGACTTCATAACAGCACGAACTGATTGACGGTCCCAAAAGGGCTATCATCCGTCTTCTTTCTGCACCAAGTCCTATCATTGTATGAACGGCATTGTACACGATCTTTTTTACTGTACCGCGCCATCCTGCATGTATTATGGATGCCATGGGGTAAGCAGGCTCTGCGATAACGACGGGAAGACAGTCAGCTGTTTTGATGATGCCTGCCACGCCTTTTTCGATAAGTATGATGCCGTCTCCTGATTCAGGCTTTTCACCGCCCCTAACAATACTAACCTTGTCGCCGTGCTCCTGATTCATGATGATTGCGTCCTTTAAGCCGAAGGTTTCGAGAAAAACCTCTTTTTCTCTGCCTGCCAGGGCATGAGATGGTGAATTTTTTGTAAAAAAGCCGTGAGTTATATGAGCCTCTTCCAGTTCGGGAAGATAGTAATATGACCAATCGCCTGTGGTTCTGAGTTCAAATTTCATAGATTTCCTGTGATGTATTTCCTGCGTATGCTATTTTAATTTTATCAATCTACCTTAAAAGGTTGTTTCCACCGCCGGTGTAAAATATGCCGGCCACAGCACCGGTTATGAAACAGGCAATGTTTGATGCAAGAAGCGCCCATAAACCGAGGATCGATATCTCTTTGGTCCTCTCAGGTATAATGCTTGATGTCCCGCCTATGAAGATGGCCAGCGACGGGATATGTGCAAATCCGCAGAGCGCATAGGTTGCAATAACGATGCTTCGTTCATGTATAATCTTCCCCTCTTTTATCAGGATGGCAAGGTCCTGATATGATTTCACTTCCGTTGCTATAATCCTTTCCCCGATTATCCGTGCTATTGCCGGTGCGTCCTCGTAAGGTACTCCCATTGCAAGAGTAAAGGGGTAAAAAATATATTTCAGCATGTTGGTAAGCGACAAATCTACACTTGTCTTTAGCAGGATATTTATAGACTTTCCTACGTACAACAGCCCGGCGTCAACAAGAGATGTAAGCCCTATAAAAGCGATAAGTAATGCACATATTGCTACAACCATTTTCACACCCGTCATAGAGCCGTTAATGATTGCTTCGATGGCGTTTCCCGCTTTCCGATATTCTACTTTTACTACCTTTCCCAGTGTGAGCGGTCTTTCCGTTTCCGGAAAGATAACTTTGCTTGCAAGTATTGCGGCCGGAGCCAGCAGCAGAGAAGCGGATATAAGATGCCCTGCCACTGTGGGAAAGGTACCGGATAGTATTATCACATAAAGACCGAGCACGCTTGAGGCGATTGTTGCCATGCCTGTTGTCATAACGACCATTAATTCCGATTGTGTCATCTCTCTGAGGTAGGGGCGTACTGTAAGGTTGGACTCTATCCCAAGAAATATCTGGGCTGATGCACACAGTGATTCTGCACCGCTGATGCCCATGACCTTTGAGAATATCCTTGCGAATACTCCTATTATCTTTTCCATTATTCCCACATAGTAAAGCAGTTCCATAAGCCCGGCAAAAAAGATAATGGAGGGAAGGGCCTGGAATGCAAGGATGAAACCGATGGAGTCCTCTGTCCCCGGTGGCTGGGCAAGTCTTCCGAAAAGGAATCTTACCCCTCCCAAGGAACTGTCGATAACAACCATTGTCAGATCATTCATAAAGAAAAATAATTTTTTTCCTATGGGGACGAGGAAGATAAAGAGTGCAAAGAGAGCTTGAAGCAGGATGCCCCAAATCAGGACTTTCAAACTCACGCGCCTCTTGTTTTTAGAAAAGATGAACAGGAAACCGATAAAAAAGAAAATCCCAAGGAAGGATACAAGATTATGAATACCCATTTATTATTCAAGCTCCTTTTTGTAAAAATGTTCAGGTTAGGATAGCAATAAATAATAAAAGAGACAAGAAATTTTAAAGTAATGCCTGGCTGACAGCAGAGAGCCCCATCCTGCGCGCGGGCCTCTCTGCTGTCAGTGTATATGTCCTTGTTGCAATCTTTCTATTGAACCTTAAAACTGTGAACCATTCCTTCAAGGCTGCCTGCAAGTCTGGCCAGCCCTCCGGCTGCTTCGGATATCTCCTCTGAGGAGGAGAAAGCCTCCTTTGTGACACCTGAAATCTGATTCATATCCTGAGTAATTTCATCCGTGGTAGCACTCATTTCTTCAATGGCGCTTGCTATTTGATGAACGCCGCCATAAAGGCCGTCAATACTTCTTGTTATATTCTGTAATGCTGTCTGGGCCTGCGAAGAGTACTGGACCCCCGTAACAACATTATCTTTTGCTTTATCCATAGTCTCAACAGTCCTTTCCACCCCTCCTTTAATTGTTTTTATCATATTGGCTATCTCTGTTGTTGAGGCAGATGTCCTTTCTGCAAGCTTTTTTACTTCATCTGCAACCACTGCGAAGCCTCTTCCCTGCTCCCCGGCCCGGGCTGCTTCAATTGCCGCATTAAGGGCAAGAAGATTGGTCTGGTCTGCAATCTCTTCAATAACTGTTATAATATCCCCAATCCTCAGTGATTGATTCCCCAGTTCTTTAACAAATCCTGATGCGGCCTCTACGGTTTCAGCTATTACGTTTACTTCCCGGATTGCCTTGTCGACAACCACCTGTCCTTCTTTTGAAATATTAACGGTCTCGCTTGCCGATTCCGCTATCTTATTCGAGTTTCTGGCAATATCCTCCGAAGACTGGTTCATTTGAGTGGAGGCAGTTGCTATCTGGGTGGCCCTGTCAACCTGTTCCATAGCCCCTTTCGACAGTCTTTCAGCAGATGCGCTCAATTGCGTACTTGCAGATGCCACGCTTGCAGCTGATGTCATCATATCCTTGATTATCTGTCCGAGATTTTTATTCATTGTATCCATAGACCTTGCAAAGATTCCCATTTCATCTTTTCTCTTGGTCGCATGCTCGGAGACAGGTATTGAGAAGTCCCCCTTTGCCATTGAATCTATGTGACTGGAAGAACGTATGATAGGTGTTGTAATGCTTCTTGTAATTGCACGGGAGAAAAAAATACCGATGCAGATATTTACGATGCCGAGAAGTATGAAGACAAGACGTAGCATGGAAGCACTCTTCCTTGCCTCTGCATATCTATAATGAAGCCTGCCTTCGTTATACTGAACGACAGCTTCGGCGGCTTTAATATATGTTTGAACAAATCCTATCAGTGTTCCATACTTTTCGGATGCCCCTTTTGTATCACCCGACATGGCAAGTTCGATAGTGCTGGTGTTTGCATCCCTTCCTTTTATAACATCTTCCTTAAGTTTAGCGATTAGGTTTTTGCCTTCCTCATTAGTCTCCAGCTTTTCAAGCCCTTCAGTGGCCTTTTTATAAATTGCCCTTTTCTCCTCTATTTGACGCTTTGCCTCCTCTTTGACATTCTTATCCTCAGAAGTTACAATTTGCCCTACAAGATATGTTATGTCAGCAAAGGCAGTCCTGATATCATTAGCATGCTTTATCTTGGCTGTATTGACTAGAACCATCCGATCAAGCTTATCATTAATCCCGTTGATCGAAATAATGCCTGTGATTATGTTGATTGCCATCAGACCAAGTGTTATGCCGAACCCTATTGCCAGTCTTTTACCAATTTTAACATCTGTAAACAGTTTCATGAATCCCCTCCCCTTAATTTAATAATGCAATTCTATTAACTGCATTTTATTTGTTACTCCCCTGTTTAGTGATACGTTTTTCATGAATGTTAATGAACTCGTAAAAAACCATTTTTTGTCATTTTGAGTAAAGTTTGAGAATCTTGATTTACATGATATTTTGATATTATTGAATTGCCAAATCACCAAATCACCAAATCACACAGTCCCTTAAAATAGCTACTGATAATTTATTTACGAGACTTTCAAAGGTTAATGAAAAATTGAGTTTTTGAAATAAAACATCGTTTCCCTCCCCGGCACGATATAATATTTTATCGGCAGAAGTTAAATTTTCTTTAGTATGTATTTTAGAACTATGGCATTTTCCTTACAGAATGTGCCGGTATACAATAATCCCTTTATTTTTATCGGCATAATATGTATATTTCAACAATGGCAAAAAAAATCTTTTTATGCTGCCTGTTGTCATGCACCCTCCTTCTTTTCTGTGTATCTGATAAGGTCCATGGACAGGAGAACCTGAAAAGGGCGTCTTTCATCCCGCACTGGAGCCCTCAGGCGCAATTTGCCGGTTATTTTGTTGCCTTTGAAAAAGGTTTTTATAAAAAACACGGTATTGCCCTCAACATACAGCAGGGAGGACCGCACAGACCTTCGCTGGACCTTCTTGAAAAACAAGCAGCGGATTTTGCCATCGCATGGCTGTCCACAGCAATCCAGAGACGCTCACAGGGGTTAAGTCTTGTCAATGTGGGACAGATTATCCAGCGTTCGGCACTTATACTTATTGCCAAGAAATCAAGGGGCATATATAAGCCGGAGGATATAAACGGCAGGAAAGTGGGTCTTTGGAGGGCTGATTTTCAATTGCAGCCTGTAGCTTTCTTGAAAAAGTACAATCTTAAAGTGACTGTTGTTCCCCAATCATATTCTGTGAACCTGTTTCTCAGGGATGGTGTCGATGTGGCATCAGCTATGTGGTATAACGAATATCATACAATCCTTAACGCCGGTCTTAACCCTGATGAATTGACAACCTTCTTTTTTTATGAGCACGAACTCAATTTCCCTGAAGACGGCGTTTATACACTTGAAAGCACATTAAAAAGAGATCCGGAACTTGTTCGTGCCTTTGTAAACGCTTCCATAGAGGGCTGGCTTTATGCCTTTAAACATCCTGACGAGGCGTTGGATATTGTGCTCAAATATATGTCCAAAGCAAACATCCCGGTAAACAGGGTTCACCAGAAATGGATGCTTGAGAGAATGAAGGACATTGTACTCCCTGAGGATGGCAAATCACCACCCATAGGTATGCTGACAGAATCTGATTTTATAAGGGTATGCAAGGTGCTTGAAGAAAACGGAATAATAACAGGAAAGATGCCTGTTTTTGATGATTTCTTTGTCAATTTTACAGACCATGCTAAAAAATAAAGGTATTGCATTCAAACTTGTTCTTTTTTTTACGCTGAGCAGCGTATGTATCTTTACGCTGATTTTCGGATATAATTATTATGTTTCACGTCGGGCCATAGAAAAAGGGATCGGAGAAAATTCACAAAACCTTATCCTTGCATCAAAAAATAAGATAGAGGCCGTACTTGCCGCTGCCCAGAAAATCCCGGAGAATATATCCTATTTTCTGGAAAACAGCTCATATAATGAAAAGGAAATTTACCGGCTTCTCTATACGGTTGTGGAAAAAAACCCTGAGATATACGGCGCTGCGATAGCCTTTGAACCCCATGTCTTTAAAAAGGATGCTGATTTTTTTGCGCCCTATTTTTTCAAGGAAAACGGTGCGATCAATTTCAAACACCTGGACAAAGCATATAATTATTTCCTCTCGGACTGGTACCAGATACCGAAAGAGCTCCAACTCCCCGAATGGACAGAACCTTATTTCGGCGAAGGCGGAAATATCCTGATGTGCTCATACGGGGTTCCTTTTTATAAAAAAACCGGTGATAAAAGACAGCTTGCCGGTGTCATTGTCATCGACATATCCATTGAAAGCTTAAGGAGCATAGTATCTTCCATAAAGATACTCAAGACCGGATACGGTTTTTTAATCTCAAAAAACGGTACATACATTACTCATCCGATGAAAGAAATTATAATGAATGAAACGATCTTTTCAATTGCCGAGGCGCGCAAAAAGAAAAGCTTAAGAGAAATAGGGCGGAGCATGATAAAGGGTGAATCAAGTCTTACCCCGTTTATGGTCGATAGCATACTTACCGGCAAGAAATGCTGGATGACATATGTCCCCATCATATCGAACGGCTGGTCTCTTGCAATCCTTTTTCCGCAGGACGAACTGATGGAGGATATCGCAAGGCTGAATAGAATGGTAATTTTTCTCGGAATTACAGGAATACTTCTTCTTGCAATAGCGGTCGTATATATTGCCAGGTCGATTACAAAACCTCTGCGGGCAATGGCGCAGGCAACACAAGGTATAGGTGCAGGCAATCTTGACATAGATCTTCCTGCTGTAACATCAGGCGACGAAGTCGGAAAGCTTACAGAAGCCTTCGGGTATATGAAGGCATCGCTGAAGGCTTACATAGAACAGCTAACAGAAGCCACTGCTTTGAAGGAGAGAATGGAGAGCGAACTAAAGGTTGCGCACGACATTCAGATGAGCATTCTGCCAAAAATGTTTCCCGCATTCCCTGATAGAACAGAATTTGATATTTATGCAATAATAAAACCGGCCAAAGAAGTTGGTGGCGATTTTTACGATTTTTTTCAGATAGATCATGAGCACCTTTGTTTTGTCATTGCCGATGTTTCAGGAAAGGGCATACCTGCTTCCCTTTTTATGGCCGTTACAAAGACACTCATAAAGGCAAAGGCTGCTGTGGGCCTTACCCCGGACAGAATTATCACAAGGGTGAACGAAGAATTATGTGTAGGCAATGACGCAAATATGTTTGTAACGATCTTTTGCGCTATCCTGGATGTCCGCACAGGTGAAGTGGAATACACAAACGGGGGGCATAATCCTCCCCTGGTTATCCGTAAATCAGGCGAGGTAAGCGTACTCAAAAGCACCGGGGGGATTGTTGTAGGCGTCATAGATGATGCCAGGTACACGGCAGATATACTTACCTTAGAGCCGGGCGATAGCATATATCTATATACGGATGGCGTTAACGAGGCGATGAATGAGAACGGCGAACTTTTCTCGGATAAACGGCTTGAACAGGACATAATAAAACTGAAGGAAAAATCCATCAAGGAGATAATTGACGGTATTATGGGTGAAATTGAAATTTTTGTTCAGGGCACGCCGCAATCAGATGACATAACCATGATGGTTATACAATACAGAGGAAACACAAAAGAAGGATAGGAGGATATAAATCGTGGATGACGAAATAAGAAAAAGGACACAGGAAACTGCAAAAAAGCTTTTCGGTAAAGGCATAAAGATGGATCCGCCATATCTGATGTGGAAAGAATTTGACAGAGACCTTGCTAATGATCTTTCCATGTTTATTACCGGCAACCTCTATTCAAGGACTGTACTGACACTGCCTGAAAGACAGATGGTTGCATGTGCCATACTTGCTGCACTGGGAGCAACAAAGGAGTTGAAACTCCATTTGAATGGCGCTCTGAATGTGGGTTGTGACCCCAGAAAGCTTGCGGAAGCCATATTTCAGCTTGCCACCTACGGAGGGATGCCGAAAGTCAATGATGCCCTGGAGGTATACAGGGAAGTGTTGAAAGAGCGGGGCGAATGGGAGAAATTCAAGGGTTCTATATAAACAATGCGCGTGGTGTGAAAGTGATAATGAGGGGGTTTTAAAGTGAAAAAAGAGACTGAAGTATTGCGCCAATCCCTTTTGGATAACCTTACCTATGGCCTTGCGAAGGACATGTACTCTGCCACTTCGCGGGATAAGTTCAACTCCCTTGTTCTCTCTGTGCGGGACCTTTCGGTAGAGCGGTGGATTAAGACCCAGCAAAGATACTATGATGTGGATGCAAAGAGGGTGTATTATCTGTCCCTTGAGTTTCTTCTGGGAAGGCTGTTGCGGAATTATATTCTCAATCTTGGCTTGTCCGACGAGTATTCAAAGGCTGTAGACGCCTTGGGGATTGTCTATGAAGACGCCCTTGAACATGAGTGGGATGCCGGGCTCGGCAACGGAGGTCTGGGAAGGCTTGCCGCCTGTTTTCTGGATTCTCTTGCCACACTTCAGTATCCTGCATACGGCTATGGCATCCGCTATGAATATGGCATTTTTTTTCAAAGAATCAAAGATGGTTTCCAGGTTGAAGCACCTGATAACTGGTTGAGATACGGCAATCCATGGGAATTGCCGCGGCCCGAGATTCTGTACCCGGTTCATTTTTACGGTGAAGTTGAGACTGTTACAAGCCCAAACGGTAAGTTCCGTATGAAATGGGTTGGTGGAGATGAGGTTATGGCCATGGCCTACGATTATCCTGTCCCAGGGTTTCGAAATGAAACGGTAAATACGTTGCGGTTATGGTCGGCGAAGTCAAGCAGGGATTTTAACCTCGAATACTTTAACAGCGGTGACTATATCGGTGCAGTTGAGGACAAAAGTCATAGCGAAAGCATATCCAAAGTGCTCTATCCCAGCGACCAGTATGAGGCAGGCAAGGAATTGAGGCTTAAACAGCAATATTTCTTTGTGAGCGCTACCCTTAAAGATATTATCAGGAGGTACAGGAAATATCATCAGGATTATAAAGAATTTCCTGATAAAGTAGCTATACAGCTCAACGATACGCATCCTTCCATTGCTATAGCCGAGCTTATGAGAACCCTTATTGATGAAGACAGGCTTATCTGGGAGGATGCATGGGCTATAACTAAAAATACCTTCGGTTATACCAACCATACAGTTTTGCCGGAAGCCCTTGAGACCTGGTCCGAAGGGCTTTTTTCCAATCTTCTCCCCCGCCACTATCAGATTATAGAAGAGATAAATAGAAGATTTCTTATACAGGTGTCGGAACAGTTTCCTGATGAACCTGAGCGAAAGGACAGGACGACCATTATAACGGGTATCGGCGAAAAGACAATAAATATGGCGCGTCTTGCAATTGTCGGCAGTCATGCCGTTAACGGTGTTTCGGCGCTCCACTCAGATATTTTGAAACATGATTTGTTAAAAGACTTTTTTGAAATGATGCCTGAGAAGTTCCGGAATGTAACTAACGGCATCACTCAGAGACGCTGGCTTCTTGAGTCGAATCCCCTTCTTTCGGATTTGATTACTGAAGCGATAGGGGAGGGGTGGTTAAAAAACCTGGAGGAGTTAAAAAAGCTGGAGCCCTTTATTGATGATAAAGCGTTCTGCACGCAATTTCGGAGGATTAAAGAGCTGAACAAAGAAGCTTTTTCCGATTATCTTTATAAGGCATTCTGGCTGTCTCTTCCTTCAGATTATCTTCTTGACTGTCAGGTAAAGCGATTCCACGAATATAAAAGACAGCTTCTCAATATATTGCATGTTATTACACTATTTAACAGGATCAGAGAAGGGAAGATAGACGATACGTTTCCTTCAAGGACTGTATTGTTTGCCGGCAAGGCTGCCCCGGGATATTTTATATGCAAGCTGATTATTAAACTTATTCATAATATAAGCGCTGCATGTGAGGCTGATCCGGCTGTAAGCAAGAAGTTGCGCGTTATTTTTGTCCCCAATTACGACGTGAGCCTTGCACAGCGCATTATGCCTGCGTCAGAACTGTCCGAGCAGATTTCTACTGCAGGATACGAAGCGTCCGGAACGGGTAATATGAAATTTACCCTAAACGGTGCTCTGACCATCGGAACCCTTGACGGTGCGAATGTAGAAATCAGAGAAGAAGTGGGAGAGGATAATTTTTTTCTATTCGGGCACAATACGGAAGAGCTTGTAGCAATGCGCCCCACCTATAATCCGCGTCAATATTATGAAGAAAATAAGGAACTTAAACAGGCTGTCAATCAGATTCAGGGAGGATATTTTTCACCGGGGATGCCCCAATTGTTTCACCCTGTTATTAATCCGCTTTTAGAGCACGACACGTATTTTGTTCTGGCCGATTACGCATCATATGTTCAATGTCAGGAAGAGGTTAACATAGCCTATCGGGATGAAGAAGGATGGACAAAAATGGCTGTTCTGAATGTTGCACGTTCGGGTAAATTCTCAAGCGACAGGGCTATCCGTGAATACGCAGAGCACATATGGCATATCCTGCCGGTACCACCTTACAGCGGAACGTGAATTTCTTACTTGCTTTCTTAACAATTATTTTCTATGTACTGTTTATGTCCGGTTTTTCCACAATTACCGCTGCCCATGAAGAAACCATCGGGGCGCCCGCATTGCCCTGGATGAAGAATCTTGTTGAAAAAAAAGCAGGAGAATCGAGTCAGATACTCCTGGTTGCAGGTTGTAGCCCAGAATTGTTCTCAGCTAAAATATACCCTTTTGAAAGGCATAAAAGTGAGTGGAGTTTGATTTATAAGCCCATTGATTCAACAATAGGCGAAAACGGTTTCGCATTGCCGGGCAAGAAGAGGGAAGGGGACGGCAAAACACCTTCCGGTGTCTATCCGCTCGAATTTGCCTTTGGTTATTACCCGGAAATACATACAAAAATGAATTATTTTCAGGCAACAGAAGACGATGTCTGGGTAGATGATGTTGATTCGTCTGACTACAACCAATTGGTAAAAAGAGGGCGGACAAATGCAAATTCCTTTGAAGATATGAGACGAAATGATAATTTGTATAAATATGGCATTGTAATAGGGTATAACAAAGACCCTGTTGTCAAAGGCTATGGAAGCGCTATTTTCTTTCATGTCTGGAGAGGAGAAGGGAAACCTACAGCAGGATGTGTTGCCATGCCTGAAGAGGATATCACAACTATCCTTGGGTGGTTGGATCCATCAAAAAAACCACTTGTCATTATGGGCACTGTAAAAATGTTAAAAGACATGGCAAAGGAGCAGGAATAAGCGAACCTGTCGTAAGCAGCCGGGGTATCCGGATATAACCCTGAAAAAGTTTTTGCAGTAAGATGCTCGGGATTACCCGCACAAATTAATTTTTTCTTTTAGTGAAATGCCCATCATGGAAATGTTCAAATTCTTGATACAGGGTAAACCTTTCTTAACAATTGCATTTTAAGATTAAAAGGATGCGCCGGATATTTTTCTGTTGTTTCCGTGCTGTAAAAAATGTAATTAATAATAAACAAATTAACATAATTGAACATAATATAATGGACATAAGACCAGGACTGCCAGTTAAGATTGTAGTAGATATAAATCATGTCAATGAAACCAATGATGTGAGAAATTCAATAATTTTCGATATTATTGAAAAGAAACTGGTAATAGCTCAAACCGAACCGCCTATTTTAAAAAGCAGAATCAATAAAACCGTTGTTCTTACTTACCTTACCAAAGAAAAAAGAGAAGTTGTGCGTTATGGTTTTGACGCAAGTATCGTTGACCTGACCAATAATTACGAATTGTCGGCTTATAACATGACACAAGCCGTTATTCTTTTGAGGAAAACAAATCCTGTACAGTACAATCTACGCTTCTTTTTCAGGGCTGAGCCTCCAAGCAACAGCGGTATTAATATATCTATTTACAGAAAGCCTGTTAACATGCTCGACATTTCTATTGGAGGCGCAAAAATAAGTCATAACAGGGAGTTAGAGCTTGAGCCCGGGAGAATCCTGGATATAAAGCTTTCCATTGACAATGTTGTTTTCGATCTGAATGCTGTTGTTGTCAGAACCTGGGCGCCCAGAGAAGAAAAGATGATCAAAAGTCTGGAATTTGTCGCATTAGAGTTTATAAATACAAGCATTCATCTCAAAAATATATTGGGGAAAAAAATAATCAGTATTCAGAGAGAATTGCGCTCCAAAGAGATTTTATAGTTATATTTGCTGAAGACCATCAGGATCAGACGGAATGCATATTTTTTAATCGGGTCTCTGGCTGAACCTGCATTCTTTGATTTGTCAATTATTGATTGTAAATTGATGTCAAAAGCTGATAGCATTTGTAAAAACTATATAAGGGAATAACAAGGAGGAGCCGGAATGCAAAATAGGATTTTTCATATAACTGCTGTTTTATTTGTTCTTGTAACGTTCATCGGGCTTATATCCGGCAGCGGTCTTGCGTTTGCTGCAGGACAGGACAAAGCTGCAATTAATAAGGTGCGCCTGGATTTTAATGCCGCATTTAATGAAGGTAATGCTGAAGCAATGGGCCTGCTGATTGACCGTGAAGGAGTATGGATGCCGCCGGGGGAACCGGCTATTGTCGGCAAAGACAACGTTGTGGCACGTTATACCGACTATTTTACTAAAGTGCGTTCAAAATTCGAGTTGAAACCGGGTGAAATCATGTTGTGTGGTGATCGGGCTTTTATGAGCGGCGCTTTTAAAAGGGCTGATACGCCAAAGACGGGCGGCGCTGTCAAAGAAGTCACCGGTCATTATCTGTTTGTTCTTAAGAAACAACCTGACGGCATATGGAAGATCGCTCGTGATATCTGGAATGAACCGGTGAAACCGTAAAATAAACACAAGATGTTTTTTTAACCCTGTTTAAATTTAAAGGTTCACAGTTTATACTAAAAACAGATACTTTTATTATAAACCGTGAACCTTTAATGGTGAATAACGAACTGTGAATTGACTATGATTTTATATCTTTTATTTTTCTTTTAACAGTCTTCCCTTTGTCTTTCGGGAAGTCGGCCTTTATATAGACAGATTTTGAAAATATCCTTTCTACCAGCCCTTCCATTTCTTTCTTCGCAAAAGCAAATTTTACCTTATCTCCTACATTCATCATCTTCCTCCGTTAATATTATGCGCTTGTACTTTCGGTTTTTGTTTCTGTTTTCGTTTCTGTTTTCGTTTCGGTTTTTGTTTCTGTTGAAGCTGCTGCAGTTGTTTCTGTTGTATCAGCATGCTCCCCGCCGTTTCCGGAACTTGTCTTTTTCCCGGCTGAATCGATGGGTTTCTTATAGTCTGTTGCATACCAGCCTGTGCCTTTGAGGTGGAAGGAGCAGCTTGAAATCAGTTTACTAAGCGGGCCTTTGCAAAAATTACACTTTGTTAACGGTTTCTCACTGATCTTCTGGAATATTTCGAACCTTTTACCGCAGCCTGTGCATTCATATTCATATATTGGCATGATTATTTACCTCCCAAACTCCCAAAAAATGCTTTAAAACTGTGTAGTAATATAACTCTTGTCTGACGGATCGTCAAGGCAATGTTTCTTTCACCGGCGTTGAACGCCAGATTGTCATTATCTGTGTCTCATTGTAAACGATAGCCGACCCTGCCTTTGAGTACGATCCGGTATAATACGGTGATGTATAGCCGTTTTTTATTTGTTGTCACTTTTCGAAAGGATCGCATATTCAAACCCGTCTATGAGAGCCATGAAAGATGCCATGTTTATGTTATCGGAAACTGCTGTGACGCTCCAGATGTCATTGCCATCGGTAAAGATGATGGAAACTTCAACCTTTGCCGATGTCCCGGATCTTGAATCGTGTATTCTTGAAGAAAAATCCACAAGTTTAATACCCTGGATCGCCGGAAAAACAGATGACAACGATATTTTTAATACATTCGCAAGCGCATCGACAGGCCCTACGCCGGTTGAAGCTTCATGCATCTGTTTGTTGTCTGCTTTGATAATAACCGTTGCTTCGGGTCTAATACCGTCATCAATAAGCCTGTATGTTCCCACTATCTCAAAGGGGCATTTGTAGCTCTCAAGGGCGCGGAGTATATTAAGCTCTTTTGTGGCATCATGGATATCAAGAAGTCTTTTCATTTTTTTCTCCTGGGTCTCTGAATTTACTCGTGGGCGTCTATAAGCAGCTTATAATCTATGCTGTCCACAAGAGCCCGCCAGCTTGCTTCAATAATGTTTTCAGATACACCCACGGTGCTCCAGGTACGTTTCCCGTCACTGCTTTCAATGAGCACCCTTGTTACTGCCCCGGTTCCATTTTTTGTTGTTAATACCCGTACCTTATAATCTATAAGTTCCATCTCCTTCAGACCTGGATAAAACTTATACAATGCTTTCCTCAATGCAGCATCAAGGGCATTTACAGGGCCCTTGCCGAGCGCTGCCGTATGTTCTATTTTGTCGCCGACCTTTAACATTATAGTAGCCTCAGAAACAGGGCGCCCCTTTTCCTTTTTGTCAACTATTACCTTGAAACCGATAAGCTCAAAGAACTTCTTATGAATACCAAGGGCCTTTTTCATAAGGAGTTCAAGCGAGCCCTCCGCTCCTTCGAATTTGTATCCGTACATTTCAAGGTCTTTTACTTTCTTCACCACTTCTTTAACAAGTTTCCTGTCCTTTTCTATGTCGATGTTGAATTCTTTCGCCTTATACAGAATACTGCTTTCTCCGGAGAGGTCTGATATGAGAACCCTCTGGACATTGCCTACCAACTCGGGTTTTATATGTTCATAAGTTTCCGCGTTTTTCCGTATTGCGCTGACATGAATACCGCCTTTATGGGCAAAGGCGCTATTGCCCACATAGGGTTTGTGCTTATCGGGTTTAAAATTTGCCATTTCATCAACATAGAGGCTCAAATCCCTTAAATGTACAATTTTTCCCTTCTCAATCCCGGTATGCTTCATTTTCAGTATAACATTTGGGATAATAGAACATAGGTTCGCATTTCCGCAACGTTCTCCATAACCGTTGATTGTGCCCTGGATATGCGTGCATCCTGCCTGTACCGCCATTAATGTATTTGCAACAGCCATTTCAGTGTCATTATGGGTATGGATGCCGAGTTTTACTTTGGTAGTCTTGCGCACTTCCTGTACTGTTTTGTAAACCTCATAGGGCATACTCCCGCCGTTTGTATCGCACAGGATAATTACGTTAGCACCTGAATCTTCCGCGGTTTTAATGACCTTTTTTGCATATGCATCGTTATTTTTGTAACTATCAAAAAAATGCTCAGCGTCAAAGAAGACGGTTTTACCATACTTTTTCAGATACGCTATTGTTTTATCGATCATCTTCAGATTTGTGTCAAGACTGACCTTGAGCGCATCCCTTACATGAAGGTCCCAGCTTTTCCCGACTATAGTCACATATTTGGTGTTTGCATCAAGTATGGCCTTTATGATTTCGTCTTTGTCGGGGTCTGAGTGAAGTTTCATCGTGCTGCTGAAAGCAACGATCCTGGAATTCTTCAGAGAAAGTTTCTTAACCTCTTTAAAATACTGAAGGTCTTTCGGATTTGAGCCCGGCCACCCTCCTTCAATATAGTGTATACCGAATTCATCAAGCTTCTCGGAAATCCTGAGCTTGTCATTCAGTGAGAATGCTATATCTTCCGACTGCGCCCCATCGCGTAATGTGGTATCGTAGAATTCAAGCTTCAAGCCCCTTCCCCCACCAGTTCAGAATCAAGCCCGAATGCTTTATGAAGAGCACGTACAGCGAGTTCTCCATATTTCCCTTCCACCACACAGGAGATCTTAATCTCCGAGGTAGTTATTGCCTCAATGTTTATCCCCTCTTTTGCAAGGACAGAGAACATCTTTGATGCAACGCCAGCGTGGGATCTCATGCCAAGCCCGATAATGGATACCTTGGCTATATCCTCATCAAGCGCAACTTCTTCAACACCTATTTCTTTAGCTACATCTTCCATGAGTTTATATGCTTTTCTCCCATCCGTTTTTGCAACCGTAAATGTAATGTCTGTAAAATTGTCACGGCTTACATTCTGGACTATTACATCGACAATAACGCCTGCATCGGAAAGAGCAGTGAATATCTTCGACGCAATGCCGGGCATATCCGGCACCTTGCTTATAGTTATCTTGACTTCGTTCTTGTTGTGTGTAACGCCCGTAACTTCCATTTTTTCCATATCCGATACCTCCTTACATACTAATGTTCCCTCGCCGTCCGTGAAGGAAGACTTTACAAGAATAGGTACATTGTATCTCATAGCAAATTCTACAGATCTTATCTGCAGGACTTTAGCTCCAAGGCTTGCCATCTCGAGCATTTCTTCATATGATATCCTGTCGAGTCTTCTTGCCCGGTCGCATACATTAGGATCTGCCGTGTAAACGCCGTCAACATCCGTGTATATTTCACACAGATCGGCATTTAATGCTGCAGCCAACGCCACCGCCGATGTATCTGAGCCTCCCCTGCCGAGCGTTGTTATGTTACCCTTTTCATCCACACCCTGGAATCCCGGTACAACGACTACCTTGCCTTTGCTGATCTCCGACATAATATGGTTTTTTTCGATACGTGATATTCTGGCGCTTGTATGGCTTGAGTCTGTTATGATTTTAGCCTGGTGACCAAGTATTGAAATAGCATCGCAAAACATGTTTTTCAATGTAATGGCAAGAAGTGCAGAGGTTATCTGTTCGCCCGTCGAAATCAATACGTCAATCTCCCTTTCATCGGGAGTCTTGCTGATGCTGTGCGCAAGATTGAGCAATTTGTCTGTCTCACCTGCCATTGCAGAAACGACAACAATAACATCGTTGTCGTTTTCACGGTATTCTATAACACGTTTGGCCACATTACTTATTTTTTCAAGATCTGCAACCGATGTCCCTCCATATTTCTGTACTACAAGCATCTTATACCTCCATCCTTTGTAATTGCAGATTATCCCGCTCTCCGCAGTGGTTAAACTCATTCAAAGCAGCTGCGGTTCAACCCCTGCAAAGCAGAAACAATCTAACACTGCACATTACAAACTAAACAAAAACCTTTATGGTTTGTTTACAACAATTTTTCTTTCTTCCTCATTTACTGCTTCGATATCTATCCTGATCGCTCCATCCTGCCATGTTGCTCTTTGTGCCCATTCCACCACAACTATACCGTTATCAAGAAATTCTTCAAGCGCAAAACCCTCAATCTCGCCCCCATCAATCCTGTAAAGATCCACATGGCAAAGGATGAGGTCTCCTTCGTAAATATTCATAATGGTAAAGGAGGGGCTTACTACATACTGCCAGTCTTCTACCCCGATACCTCTTGCAATCCCTTTTACAAGCTGGGTTTTTCCGGCACCAAGCTCGCCATAGAGGGCATATAGGTCACCTCTTTTGGCGGTTTTCCCAATCATCTCCCCGATATCCCAGGTATCAGAGGGACTGTTCGATATAAACTCTTTCTCTTCCATTACGTATATCCCGTATGGCTTTGCTCAGACCGGCAAGGAGGTCACCGGCAAGGAGGTCCATATCGGTTTTGGCCTCAGCCCAGTCATCCGCTATATAACCATGCAGGTATACACCTGCCAAAGATGCTTCAATGAGGGAACAACCCTGAGAAGCGCATCCTCCTATAAAACCTGTCAGTATGTCTCCGCTGCCGCCTTTTGCCAGAGCCGGATTACCGGTGGGGTTTATAAAAAAATCCCCCTGCTGATTGAATACAACTGTCCCGGCGCCTTTTAGCACAAGGTTTGCTCCTGTCTCTTCAACGAATCTTTTGCCTGCACCAATCCGGTCCCCGTTTATTTCCTTTATTGAAAGTCCGTTAAGGCGTGCAAGTTCGCCCGGATGCGGGGTAAAAACAGCATTCCTTTTTGCCTTCTTTATTATATCAAGGTGCCCCTGAAAGGCATTGATGCCGTCTGCATCAATGACAAAGGGCTTGTCTATGTCCATGTAGAGTTTTCTTACAAGTTCCATTGTTTCCCGGTTCTGGGAAAGACCGGGACCTATGACTACCACATCCTTGTCTTCCACAAATGCTTTTACCCGGTCGTAGGAAGAAAGTGTAAAATGTCCTTTACCATTATCAGCCACAGGATATGTCATTACCTCTGTAGATTTTACTTCCATGATGTCGTTCAAACTTTCAGGGATAACAAGCGTGACAAGACCTGCACCGATTTTTAAAGCAGCCAGTGAAGTCATATGGGCTGCGCCTGTCTTTCCGGAGGAGCCGGCAATTATTGCCGCATGGCCGTATGTCCCTTTATGAGACCAGGGAGTTCTTTCCTTAAGGGCGCTTCTCAACATTGTACTGTCAACAATATGCCCGTCAAAACCTATTCTTTCTTCTATAAAAGATGGTATGGATATGTCTATAACCGTCAGTTTACCCGAATGGTATGCCCCGGGGAAGAGGACCTGCCCGATTTTCGGGTAAGCAAATGTAAACGTATGAATTGCCTTAACGGCACACCCGAGGGGGATGCCGGTTCTTCCGTCAATACCTGACGGGATATCAACGGATATAACAGATTTGCCTGACTCGTTAATCTGCTCTATAACTGCCCTTTCTATACCCTCTACTGGTTTTGAAAGCCCTGTTCCAAAGATAGCATCTATAATAATATCGGCATGTTGTATGCTGCTTTTTATCGTGTCATACATGTCGTCTACTTCAAAGATATCCCCGCCCAAAGATTCATACAAGCCCATATTCAGGGCCGCATCGCCTTTCAGATGCTGTTTTTTGCACAAAAGAAAAATCCTGACATGGTAACCGGTTTCGAGTGCGTACCGTCCTATCACAAACCCGTCGCCGCCGTTGTTCCCCCTGCCGCAAAAGATTACAATGCGGTGTTTTCCCTCAAGATAGCGCTCTCTAATGAGCCTGTACATATTCCGGCCGGCATTCTCCATGAGTACAGCCGAGGGTATACCCCACGTTTTTATTGCATACTCATCGTATTTTGCCATCCGTTCAGGCGTCAGTACTTTCATATCTGTAATCCCCTGCTAAATTACTACTACCGATACTGCATATGCTCTCTCGTGTGAGATGCTTACTCCGTCATAGCGTTCCCCGAGATATTCTATATAAGGCTTGCCCTTGGACTGCAATACGTCGATAAGTTTCCACGGCACCTTTCTTCCAAGCGCTTTTATGAATGCTTCTTTGGCAGCAAAGCGTCCGGCGAGGGACTCGGAGATCCTGCGCATGTTGCTGACGTATTGGATTTCGTTATCGGTGAAGACCTTTTTGAGGAATCTGTCACCGTACCTGTCAATCATATTCTGCATCCTTATAATTTCAATAATATCAATTCCGACCACTATAATCTCCCGACAGATAAACACATTACCATAAAAAATGCTGATTTTAAACGAGATATTCTACCATTAAGCAGTTATCTTTGGAAGGGAAAAAAGTTAACGGAAAGTAAAGTCCTGTGTCTTATCATAAAAAATTCACAGCTTCTAAGCAACAGGGAGAGAAATAGTGTTCCGGCCGATTAAAGCTGAAAACCGGAGAAATTCCAACGAAATGATATACGGTATACTGTTGCTTACGGCAGGGCAGTTTATTGCATCAGCGCCAGCATATCACGTATAGCACGGTCCAGCCCTGTAAAAACCGCCCTTGCAATAATGCTGTGGCCGATACTCAGTTCATCGATATCCTGTATTGCAACTATTTCTCTTACATTGTGATAGTGGAGGCCGTGCCCTGCATTTACGCCCAACCCTAATTCCTTTCCTTTTTTTGCAGCATTTACCACCTTTTTTAATTCTTTCTCCCGTATTATTTCATTCTTGGCGTCGCTGTATGTGCCGGTATGTATCTCAATCATATTCGCCCCTATTTTATGAGCCTCCAGAATCTGTTCTTCTTCCGGATCTATAAACAGGCTTACTTTTATTCCTTTTTCTTTTACACCGGCGACAACACCTTTGATTTTTTCGGAAAGACCCACTACATCAAGTCCGCCTTCTGTCGTCAGTTCCTCTCTTTTCTCCGGAACAAGGGTTATCATATCCGGCCTTATATTCCTTGCTATATTTAACATTTCCGCTGTGGCAGCCATTTCAAGGTTCAGTTTTGTCTTTACTGTTTCTCTTAAAATAGTAAGGTCCCTGTCTTTAATGTGACGCCTGTCTTCGCGCAGATGTATAATAATGCCTGAGGCGCCTGCTGTTTCTGCCATGCCTGCTGCAAAGACAGGATCCGGATAATATGTTCCTCTTGCCTCCCGTAATGTTGCAACATGATCAATATTCACCATCAATTTTTGCATTTCAATCCTCCGAAAGATATCATTTTTGACTTAGGGCCTGTACGGGATGGTCTTTGCCTGTCTCTCAGTTTTTCCTGAGTATGACTCTTATTGTATCAGGCTTGATTCTCCTTATTATCAAATCTTTAGTATCCAGGGGAACATCAACAGTTTCTTCTTCAGACATAAAGCTGCCATCCACCGGAACGGTTTGTATAGAATCAATTTTATTAAGGGCATCCCCGGAGCCTTCTACATTAACATCATGGGGAGCCCACGATTTTATACTGTACATGCCCATCCATTTATTTTCTAATTTTACAACGGTTTTCAATCTTTTTTCTATAATTCCGTCTATTTCTAAAACGACATAATCCGGTTTGATCTCCTCAACTTGTATGCCCTTCGGTACACGGACGTTTTTTCTTTGCATATCGTAGACATAGCGTCCCTCTTTTACTTTTGACAGATCAAGTGATATACCTACGTCACGGGCACGGATGTTTTTGAGTATCGATACCGGACCGTTCAGTGTGACAAACACTTCTTCGGTACCCATCTTGCTTACAATAAGATCCCTGCTTAAATTTTCAGCAGAAACCCGTACAGAGATGCTCATCTTCGATTCTCCCATATATGAGACAGCAAGCCACAACATTGAGGCGAGAACCAGAGAAAGCACTTTGAGCTTGAAGTCCTTAAATATATATTTGGTTATTAAATTCATCATAGTCTTTTTTTCTGCACCATTGTTTGCATCCCGTCATAATATATTGTAAAAAACGGCATTTATCTCAGAAATTCCTTAAGCATCTTCTTGAGTCCATCCCCGCTGACCTTTGTAAATATCTCACCTTTATGGGCATATGAAATCCAGCCAGTTTCCTCTGAAACCACTACGGAAACGGCATCTGTTATCTCTGTAATGCCGACAGCTGCCCTGTGTCTTGTTCCGAAGGCCTTATCAAGATCATCCCTTAATGTCAACGGGAGGATACAGCTTGCAGCCTTTATCTTCCCCTCTCTGATTATCAACGCACCGTCATGAAGGGGCGATGTCTGTTGAAAAATGCTCAATATCAGCTCTGTATTTACGCTTGCATCCATTTTTATGCCGACCTCCATGAATTCTTCGAGTCCGATTTCACGCTCAAGGACGATAAGCGCCCCCGTCTTTCTTTTACCCATAATTATGCATGCATTGGAGAGCTCATCGTAAAACATCGTCTCCTCGACATATGTAATTTTTTTAAAAAAAGGGCTTCTGCCAAGAGCCATAAGCATTCTTCGTATGTCGTTTTGAAATATCACTACAATAACAAGTATTATTGAACCGACAAAGTTGTTAAGAATCCATCCGAGCGTAAAAAGCTCAAGTTTTTTTGAGAAATAAAAGACAAAAAAGATTACGATAAAGCCTATAATGAGCTGTATTGCCCTTGTCCCTTTTATCAGCAGGAACGTTCGATAAAGAATAAAGGAAACTATTAATATATCCAGAAAATCCTGCCAGCGAATGGTTGGTATCATAACTTTATTTATATCCTTTAAACTGCCGGTGATAAAACAGTCAGCATTTTAACAGCTATGAACTCATTATAGCAGAGACAAGCTTCACAACCTTTTTTGCCTTCTTTACATCGTGGACTCTGACAATATTTGCTCCGTTCCAGACTGATATGGCAATGCTTGCAAGTGTACCTTCAACCCTTTCATGGAGTGGAGAATCGGTAATATGTGTGATAAAGGACTTCATTGAGGTGCCCATAAGTATCGGCCTTCCCAGTTCTTTGAAATCACCGAGTTGCCTGATGATTCTTAAATTATCTTCAACCCTTTTGCCGAAGCCTATGCCCGGGTCAAGTATAATGCGTTCTTCATTAACCCCGTTCTTCATGGCGAATGCCATCCTTTCAGTAAAGAATGCCTTTATTTCAGATATGACATCTTCATACCGGGGATTTTGCTGCATATCCTTAGGCGTTCCTTTTATGTGCATGATAACTGCATAAATGTTGAACTTAGCCACAGTTGCCGCCATATCCGGATCAAACATAAATCCGCTTATGTCGTTTACGATATCGGCTCCTGCCAGATGTGCTTCCCGTGCAACCTGGGCTTTGTTGGTGTCTATGGATATAGCGATGTCCGAGTGAGTTCGTATGCTTTCAATGACAGGTATAACCCTTTCCAATTCGTCATCAACAGAAATAAGTTCCGAAAAAGGTCTTGTGGATTCCCCCCCCACATCTATTATGTCTGCCCCGTCTTCAATCATTTGCAGGGCCTGTGTTATTGCATCTTCTATCTTGTAATATCTCCCCCCGTCATAGAAGGAATCCGGGGTAATATTTAAAATCCCCATTACGAGAGGGCTTCCGTTACACTGTATCTCCCTGACCATGTATGCTTTCCTTGATTATTACATCCAGTTCCTGTCCGTCAAGGGCTTCCTTTTCTAAAAGACTGTTGGCAATGTTGTTCAAGGCGACAATATTTTTAACAAGCATCCCCTTTGCCCTCTCATGGCAGTTGTTTATAATTCTCCTCAGCTCTTCGTCTATTTCCTGCGCCGTATTTTCACTGAAGTCTCTGTGACGTCCGATCTCTTTGCCAAGAAAAATGTGTTCCTCATCCTTCCCGTAATTCAATGGTCCGAGTTTTTCACTCATGCCCCATTCGCACACCATCTTTCTTGCTATCTTCGTTGCGCGCTCTATGTCGTTCCCTGCACCTGTTGTAGCATGATTGAGAACAATCTCCTCCGCTACTCTTCCGCCAAGGAGGATGGTAATATTATCGAGAAGATATTCCTTTGAATATGTGTGTCTTTCGTCAATAGGCAATTGTTGTGTGAGTCCCAGAGCCCTGCCCCTCGGAATGATTGTTACTTTATGTATAGGGTCGGAGTTCGGGATCATCTTCGCTACAAGGGCGTGCCCGGCCTCATGAAACGCAGTGTTCTTCCTCTCCTGCAAAGGTATTATCATGCTTCTTCTTTCAACACCCATAAGCACTTTATCTTTTGCATGTTCAAAATCGTCCATTTCTATTTCTTTTTTATTTTTCCTTGCAGCAACAAGGGCAGCTTCATTAACGAGATTCTCAAGGTCTGCGCCTGAAAAGCCCGGTGTTCCTCTGGCTATAATAGAAAGGTCAACATCGGCGGCGAGTAAAGTTTTTCGCGCATGTACTTTAAGGATCGCCTCTCTTCCCTTAACATCCGGGATAGACACAACAATCTGCCTGTCAAACCTTCCCGGCCTCAAAAGCGCAGGGTCCAGCACGTCAGGTCTGTTTGTTGCAGACATAACAATAACCCCTTCATTCGACTCAAATCCATCCATCTCAACAAGAAGCTGGTTCAATGTCTGCTCCCTTTCATCGTGTCCCCCGCCGAGACCTGCACCCCTGTGCCTGCCGACCGCATCTATTTCATCAATGAATATTATACATGGTGCATTTTTTTTCCCTTGATTAAAAAGATCGCGAACACGTGAGGCGCCGACGCCGACAAACATCTCGACAAAATCAGAACCGCTTATGCTGAAAAACGGCACATTTGCCTCTCCTGCTATTGCCCTTGCAAGGAGCGTCTTACCGGTGCCCGGAGAACCGACAAGCAGAACACCCTTGGGGATTCTCCCGCCGAGTTTTGTAAATTTTTTCGGATCAACCAGAAATTCTATGATCTCCTGGAGTTCTTCCTTTGCCTCTTCAACGCCTGCAACATCCTGGAATGTTACCTTGTTATCTTTATTTGTAAACAACCTTGCCTTGCTCTTGCCGAAGGCCATTGCTTTGCCACCGCCTGCCTGCATCTGTCTCATAAAGAAGATCCAGACGCCTATGAGCAGGAGCATGGGGAACCAGGATATTAATATATTCTGCCACATGCCCGATTCCTCATCCGGTTTTGCATTTATTTTGACGCTGTGTTGTCTCAGAATTTTTACAAGTTCAGGGTCATCAGGGGCATAGCTTTTAAACTCTTTTCCATCCTTATAAGTACCGATAATATTCTTTCCCTGAATTGTCACGGAAATAATATTGTTCGACTGGACAGCTTCTACAAAGTCACTGAAGATGACCGTATCGTAGGCCCTTTTCGGCTTATAATAGATGTTAAAAATAAAAAGACCCAGCAGCACGATGAATAACCATATAAAAATATTTTTGTTCACAGGATTCATATTCACGTTTTTCGACATGCATTTTTTTAACATAAAACCCCTATACTATCAATCAATTTAACGATTATTTAAAGGATAATGAAGTTTTGCTTGACTTAAACAGCTTTATGTATTAATTTAGACAAATTCTTTGCAGGATAATAACTATGAAAACATTTTTTCCAAAAACTGATGAGATTTCAAGAAACTGGTATCTGGTAAATGCAGAAGACCTTACACTGGGCAGACTTGCTGTAAAACTGGCAACAATCCTCAGAGGGAAAAACAAGCCAAACTTTACTCCGCATACGGACACAGGCGATTTTATTGTTGTCATTAATGCAGAAAAAGTCAAGCTTACCGGGAATAAGCTGTCTCAAAAAAATTATGAGAGACACAGCGGTTACCCGGGTGGTTTGACGGTTGTAAATGCAAGAACAATGCTGAGTAAGAAGCCCGAAGATGTTATAACCTTAGCTGTAAAGGGCATGCTCCCGAAAAATATTCTCGGAAGACAGATGCTGAAAAAACTGAAGGTTTATAAGGGTAATGTACATCCTCACAAAGCCCAGATGCCACAGGAGTTAGAACTCAAGGAGGTAAAAGGTGCCTGAAAAAAGGTACTACGCTACCGGTAAAAGAAAAACCGCTGTTGCAAGAGTGTGGTTGAAACAAGGTGTAGGCAACTTTATCATAAACGGGAGAACTCTTGATAACTATTTTCCCGTTGAAGGTCTGAGGATCATGGTAAACAAACCATTGGTGATAACAGGTCATACGGGAAAGTTCGACGTTGTTGCCAATATTTACGGCGGAGGCATTCCTGCCCAGGCATGGGCTTTAGGCCATGGGATTGCAAAGGCCTTGCTGGAATTCAACAACAATCTCAGAGCGACACTGAAGAAACAGGGACTCATCACGAGAGACCCGAGGGCAAAAGAGAGAAAGAAATACGGTAAAAAGGCAGCAAGGGCAAGCTTCCAATTCTCGAAGAGATAATTTATCTTCCATGTTGAAAGTCGGTATTATAGGTGCCACTGGATATACAGGGGCAACACTTGTATCGCTGCTTCTGACCCACCCTGATGTAAAAATTGCTCTTATTACCTCAAATACTTACAAAGGGAAAAAACTATCCGATGTTTTCCCTGTCTTTAAAGGGGTATTTGAGGAAACGCTCGTTTCCACCGATGAAGATCATCGCGGAACATGCGATGTATATTTTCTTGGTCTTCCGCACGGTACATCCATGGAGACTGCCTCGCGCCTTTATGACGACAAAGCTGTTATTATTGATTTGAGCGCTGATTTCAGGTTTGAGGATGTCAATATCTATGAAAGCGCATACGTAAAACACACCGCACAACATCTAATCGAAAAAGCTGTATTCGGTCTCCCCGAACTTTATCGTGATAAGATACGGAGCGCCAAGGTTATCGGTAATCCAGGCTGTTATCCGACTTCTGCCATCCTTGCGCTTTACCCCCTTTTAAAAAGAGGCTTGCTGACCGGTGACGTTTTTATTGACTCAAAGTCGGGTGTGAGCGGTGCAGGCAGGGATACAAAACTCGGCAGCCTTTTTTGCGAGGTCTCGGAAGGCTTCAGGGCTTATAACGTAGGAACACATCGTCATGAGCCGGAAATACAGAAAGAAGTGAGTAAATTACAGGCATTGAAGATTATGTTTACGCCGCACCTCCTGCCGATAAACAGGGGCATCCTTTCAACAACATACAGCAGACTGAAAACAACTGCGACAACAAAAGACATACTTGAGCTATACCAGGAAACATACAGGGGAGAGCCTTTCGTACGTATTATGGATGAAGGGCAGTATCCGGATACACGGTTTACAAGATATTCAAACTACTGCGATATAGGTCTCAAGGTTTTTGACGATGGAAGGATAGTTATTATCTCTGCCATAGATAATCTCATTAAAGGCGCGTCAGGTCAGGCAGTGCAAAACATGAATATTGCCCTTGGTATTGATGAAACTGCTGCTCTGAAGGGCATTCCCCAGTATCCATAGTTGTTGATCACAAAAAATATCAAGCTGGTAAGCATAAAGCAAATATTCTCTATAATACGTCTACGTATTTTTATCCAATAGCCGATGTTTCAATTTCAAAACCTTACAAATAAATTTATTTTTTTAATACTTGTTGTATACTTCTTTTTAGAAGGAATGATTATATGGTTCTAAAAAAGACCAAAACAGGTAGGGAGAACATGTCTGACAAACTTGATGTAATCGTTGTAGACGATGATCCTGATGTGTGCAGCGTCATCAAGGAGATTGTAGAAAGATTTTATACCTGGGGTGATGTTATTGCCTTTACAGATACTGATGAGGCAATCTCCTATTGCCGAAATATGAAGGCAGGAGTCGCAATATTCGTTCTGGACGTTTTTATGGGACATGAGACCGGATTCGGTTTGCTGGATGAGATTATAGACAAGTTTCCCATGGCATATGAGGACACCATTATCATGACCGGGAATGCCAGCGACGACGTGGTAAATATGTGTGTTGCATCCGATATAACATACCTTATAGAAAAACCCATAAAGGCCTATACCCTGCAGCTGGCAATCAGGGCAGTTGTTGCAAAATACCTGCGATTCGCCAAGAGACTTCTTCAGGACCCTGCATTAGCTGAAAGTATTGCAGGATTTTAATATACTTTTTAAAATCCGCAGCAAACCATGGTGAAGCACTGCAGGGATTGTTATGCATATCCTTATATTGTAAATAATGAAATGTTGCTATGTCTCTATTGCCTGTATCTTTTCATTATAGTATTACTCATTGACCCCGCGGGACAGATCCTGCAATAATGTACTTTTTTTAACTTTTTATGAAAAGCGCCGGAAGGGGCCGCTTAAATGATCGGGGGCTATCTGATATCTGACGAATCCGGAGGATAAGGAAAAAGCCCGGAATAAGCTGTAAATAGATAAGGAAGTTCACCGCTGCAATTATATATTTTTTTCACATTGCCGGGCAGAATGTATGGTATGATCAATGCTGACAAAAATTGGAAATAAGGAGCTTATACTGATGAAAGAACCTAAAGACAAAAAGGAACTTTACAACGAAGCACGGATTTTGCATAAATCTCTTGATGAGAAGCTGCAGATGCTACAGGCAAAACCTTATCTGACAGAAGACGAGGAACTGGAGATGAAACTTCTCAAGAAGAAAAAACTTTATTTCAAAGACATTATGGAAAAGACAAAGGAAGAACTGAAAGAAAATTAAACCAAGGATATCAAATCTGCCCTACACGAACGTTCAACCAGGTTTTATTTGAAATAGTTCTTTATGATTCTTTCCATGCCTTCTTACTCCCCTATAATCTTTACGAGGACCCGTTTTTTCCGTCTGCCGTCGAACTCACCGTAAAAAATCTGTTCCCAGGGTCCGAAATCTAATTTCCCTTTAGTGACTGCTATAACCGCCTCTCTTCCCATTACCGACCGCTTAAGATGAGCATCGGCATTATCTTCACCAACGTTATGCCGGTAATGAGAGACCGGTTCATGAGGTGCCAACCCTTCAAGCCAGAGATCAAGGTCATTATGAAGGCCGGATTCATCATCATTAATAAAAACAGAGGCTGTAATGTGCATTGCATTTACCAGTATGAACCCTTCGGATACCCCGCTTTCACGGAGACATGCTTCCACCTGATTGGTAATATTTATGAAGGCCCGCCTTTCCGGAATGTTAAACCACAATTCTTTTCTATAACTTTTCAATGGTTACACCCTGTTGATGTAATTATTTGAGAGGACCAGTCGTCTTTCACGATTTTTAAAATCTCCTTTGCGTGTACGCTGTAAAGCTGAATTCCTTCCCAATTTGGTTTTCCAATAATCTTCTGCATGAGAAGGCCGTCTGTGCCGAACCATCCGGGCAACAGGCCTCCGAGGAAATAGCCTCTCTCCCTGAGGTGTTCCACAGTGTTGCCGACCCATGGCCGGGAGAGTTTAAGCCAGGCCTGAATAACAACAATCCCCTGATCCAGCATCTCCTTTCCGTACCTGTCTAATACTGATGGGAAATCGTCTCCGGCTTCATTAACTGTCAGGCGAGCTACTTTTGCAGAGTCAAAAACCTGCTTGCCAACTTCTGTAGACAGCCCCTTTTCCGGTTTTTTCACAGAGATACTGAGAGTCCTTTCATCTTCTATGTGCGCATACATATATTCCAGTGTATCTTTATACACGGCCGGCACATAAACAGTTTGTGGCCTGGAGCAATAGTTTCTGAACATAAGGAGTCAGGCGACTCTTCCGGATGCGGTGCCTTCTTTCGTACATGCCTCAGCAGGCATGAGGTCCACTTCAAGGGCGGTTGTAATATTTGCAAAGACATGCCAGGATTTCTGCATATAGACGTTATTGCAGACAGCTTCCCCGAAAACGGAATCAATTCCTATCCTGGGCGCCATAACTTCACAGACATATTGGTTTATGCTGTTAATAATATTGTTTTTCCGGTATGAGGGAAGCACAAGTCCCTGGCCTGCCTCATAGACCTGTGGGTTTGGACAGGACCGGTAAATGGCTTCGTATGCCACAAGATCGCCCTTGGATGTCCGCGCCACAACAGGTATATTCTCAAGGGCATGAAAGGCATTGATAAGTTGATCCGGATTATATACGAGTCTTACCGGATATCCTTCGCCGTAGACCGTCCTGAAAAGCCTTGCCACACCGGGGGCGTCTTCAGGCCGGAAGGTATCGATCACAAAGGGCTGGCCTGGTTCTATCAATTCTGTTTGAAGTTCCTCTTTTGTCATAATGGCTTCCTTTTTATTATTGTATGCATAAGCACAGCGGCAAATAAACTCAACAGGCCGCAGAGGTAGAAAATAGTATTGTAACCCCAAAGACCTATTAAAACACCCCCGAGAAAAGGCCCGATAAAAAAACCGCCCTGCATCATCACGAGTGAGAGGTTGAGATTCGTTCCCCTGAAGCTGGGAAGGGAAAAATCAAACATCAGGGCATTAAGGAGAGGCATTACTATGCCCCATCCGAGACCGATGAAAAAGGCAAGGATATAGAACATGCCTGTGTTGAAGATATGGGCAATCAGGATATAACAGATTGCAAGTCCGGCCAGGCAGAACGCAGTAAGTGTCGCTTTATTCAGTTTGTCAAAAAAAGCCCCGCCTATGAGTCTGACGCCGATCATTACGGCAGTTGCAATGGTGAAAAAATAACCGGGGTTTTCTATACCTTTTGTGTGACTATATTCTTTTATGAAGAAAAAGATGATCGTGTAAGTGCTGTATAATAAGAGGTTTACAGCAAATAAAACTGCTATGTTTCTGTCTTTCAGGTCATCGAAAAGGCCCTGCATGTTTATGCCCTGTCCATCGAATGAGAGGCTGTGTCCGATTGGCTGAGAAGGTTTAATCTGATATGCCAGCGATAAAGAAAGAACCATCAGGAGCGCGCTGAACATCAGGGTTGTCTGGAAATCTGCCGGTGTTTTATTCGTTGCCGTGAGAATGGGCGGTACTATTGAATAGGGGATAAGTCTTACAATTGATACGAGTCCGAAGGCTTGCCCGCTTTTTTCTGAAGGAATATAATTGACCAACATGGCCATGATGGCAGACATGAGGCAGACAAAAGCAGCGCCGTGCAGTATGCGAACCGCAATGAGCGATGGAAGTCCCAACGCAAATTTGTATGAAAACAACATAACAGCCATTCCCGATATGCTTATAAAGAGCCATTTTCTGGCATTAACCGCGTTCAGATATACGGAAAGAAAAGGCTGGAGCACAAAGCTTGCCAGAGAATCCGCACCCATGAGAAATCCGAACCAGGCAAAAGCAATACCCAATGATTGAAGATAGTTCTGGAACTGGAAAAAGACGGCCATAACAGCAGCGGCAAAAAAGAAAATGGTATTTAAGGCGAGAAACTCTTTTGTAAAAAGTTTTTGTTTTTGTTCCATTATTTACTCAAGAAGGCGGAAAAGGAGATTCTGCGCTACAGTCCTTCTGTACTCCGCGCTTGCCCGGATATCGTCAATCGGGGAGACTGTTTTTCCAATGATCGGCATCAAGGTTTTGAACGTCTCTTTGGATAATGGTTTGCCTATGATTGCTGCCTCTGCGTCTTCCGATGTTGCAACAGTAACTCCGACACTTCCCCAGGCAAACTTTGCTTTTTCCACAATTCCGGTTTCCGTTGTTTTTACAAGAGCTGCAAAGCTGGCAATTGATATTGCAAGAGACCGGCGCTGTCCCACCTTTTCAAAATGATGAATATTGTAACTGTTGTTTTCTTTAAGCCATAAACCGTACAATATCTCGTTTTTTTCAAGAGTTGTTTTGCCGGGCCCGACAATAAAATCTTTTATGGGTATGCGCCTGGATTTATTTTCAGAGCGTATTTCCACTTCCGCGTCCATTACATATAACGGAGGAAGAGTATCACCTGCCGGGGAAGCTGTGCAGATATTGCCGCCGATAGTGCCCATATTTCTTATGGGCTGCGAACCTAATGATTTTATTGCTTTTATAAGTAAGGGGAACCTCTGCTGAATAAGAGGATTTAAGAGAAGCTGACTGTGCGTGCAGCCTGCCCCGATAAAAATAGTATTATTACTTTCCCCGTATATGTTTTTTAACTCCTTAACCCGCTCAAGGCAAATCAGGGTAGAATGCTGATATGCATTTGAATTCCTTAATTTTACGAGAATATCTGTCCCTCCGGCATACAAAATTGCATGGGGCTGATTATTGACAGCTTTAAATAATTCATTCAATGTATTCGGCAGAATTGCGGTATGGAAAGAAGGCTTGCCTTGCATGCGCTCAATGATATTTTGTTTATTTGCCGGGATGCAAGCAAGCGGGTGCCTGCTTGCATCTTCTACGGCTTCCACAATTTTTTGATAACCGGTGCAGCGGCATAGGTTGCCGCTCAATGCTTCACGTATTTCACTTTTGTCAGGTTTAGAGTTCGATGTGAGAAGATTTGCTGCTGCCATAACCATGCCGGGAGTGCAAAATCCGCATTGTACAGCGCCGTATTCTATAAGTGCTTCTTGTATGGGGTGCATTACCTCTTTTGTTGCCAGTCCTTCGATGGTAGTGACATTACGGCCTTCAAGCTGGGACGCAAGCATGAGACAGGCAAGCCTGCTTTCGCCGTCCACAAGGATCGTACAGGCTCCGCAATCCCCTGCACCGCAGCCTTCTTTTGTGCCTGTCATGTGCATGTCTTCACGCAGAATATCTATCACCCTTGCCTTCGGGTCTGCTTCGATTTCAATAGCCTTGTTGTTTAGGATAAAAGCGATCTTCAATGGGGGCAACTGTTGTTTCCTTTATCAGTCAGTATGTTGAGAATCTTTTCACCTGTATATGGTACGCTGAAGATTCTTATTCCGCATCCGTCCGCTATGGCGTTCGCTATGACAGGCACAGGCCCGCTCATAGCAATCTCGCCAACTCCTTTCATGCCGAAAGGTCCTGTTTCTTCTTCAATTTCCACAGGGATAGATATAATTTCAGGCACATCCATTGATGTGGGTATAGTATATGTTGCAAGATTTTCTGTCAGAATCCGTCCGTCCCTGGTCTGAAAAGCCTCAGTTAGTGCGTACCCTATACCCTGGGCAATAGCGCCCTGAATCTGCTGCTCATAAACCTGGGGATTAAGCACCTTGCCCGCATCAGTAGCGGCAAGATATGCCTTAACCTCAACAATGCCGGTCAGTTTATCGATCTCAACGTACGCGAGATGTGCTCCGTAGGAATATATTAAATGGGGGCCCATGTAGATAACATCAAGCTTTTCCTGTGCTGTGGGCATCCTGAAATAGTCCGTGCAAATCCGCTCCGAATTATTAAAAAGACGTGCTATATCAATGAGAGGAATTTCTCTTCCTGATGGAGCATGTTTTACACAGCCCGGCTCAAGGATAAATTCATCCGCTGTTGAATCTGCAACCAGAACGGATGCCTTTTCGGCTATGCGTTTTTTTAGAGTGCGCGCCGCCCCTATAAGGGCATTACCGTATGTATAAGTAGTGCGGCTTGCCGATGAGGAACCTGAGGGCAATGTACGGGCTGTGTCCGGCAGAACCAGTTCCATTATGGACAGGTTCTGCTTCAGAATGTGACCTGCAATCTGCACATAGGTGCTTGCATTACCCTGTCCCATATCAACGACGCCTGCATAAATTCTTATCCTGCCGCCATCGGTAAACTCAATCTTGGCAGCAGCCTGATCAGGTACAACAGGAGGATATCCCATGGCATGTGCCATAGAGGCAATGCCAACTCCTCTTATTTTATGAAGACCGGCCTCTTTTTTCCATTTATCCTTATCCTGCCACAGAGGATGGCGACGAATAGCTTCGAGACACTGTTCAGCCCCCACAGAATGAGTCAGGGTAACGCCAAGACAATTCCTGTCACCCCTTCGCACTACATTTTTTAAGCGAAGTTCAAGCGGGTCCATGCCGAGTTTTCCGGCGAGTATATCCATCATCTGTTCCATGGCTGCCGTTACCTGGGGCACTCCGAATCCTCGGAAAGGTCCGCCGACAGGATTATTTGTGTATACGCACCAGCCTTTAATACTTACATTGGGTATATAATAGGCTGAACCTGCGTGTTCTGCCCCGAGGGTCATGACCTCCCCTCCAAGGGAGGCATAGGCGCCGCCGTTGTAATAAAGCCTGCATCCAAGAGCCTGGAGTTCTCCGTTGATGTTTGACCCGAGTTGATAATACATCCTGGCTGAAAGGCGTTTTACACCGGCCAGAAAGCTTTCTTCCCGGTCCCACCACATCTTTACCGGCCTGCCCTGAGAATGGAGTACGGCAAGACCCAGAAGGCATTGCACGGTAATGCCGTCTTTACCGCCGAAAGCGCCGCCGATATAAGGCGCTATGACCCGTATCTTTTCCATATCAACGCCGAGCACAGGGGCGATCTCAAAACAATCGCGGAAAGGCGTTTGAGTCGAGGCGACGATGACGATTCCTCCGTCAGCCTCCTGATATGCCCAGCCCGATTCTGTCTCCAGATATGCATGCTCCTGAAGGGGCATATCAAAGACCCCTTCGACTGTTACTTCGCATCCCTGTAATGCGCAAGTCCCTGCTCCGGTTTCAATTGATACGCTTCTTATTACATTTCCTTCCGGATTATCCTCGTGCACCCTGGGGGCATTGTTGTCAAGAGCCTCCTCTGCGTCAAATATCCCGGGCAGCAACTCGTAATCAAAGGAGATACTTTGAATAGCCTGCTTAAGGACTTCCTTATTTTCTGCCAGCACCAGTGCCAAAGGTTCCCCGCAGTGGCATATTTTTGTACCTGCAAGAACAGGCTGGTCTTTACAAACCACCCCGATTTTGTTTATGCCGGGAATATTTTTGGAGGTAAGGACAGCAACTACACCCGGAAGGTCTTGCGCCTTCTCCGTATAGATGCTTTTTATCACGGCATGGGGGATACCTGCCCGTTTTACACCGGCCCAGAGGAATGTTTCTCCGTAGTAGTCGGCTGCATATTTTTCTGCACCCGTCACCTTGGTACAGGCATCTGCTCTCGGTGTTGTTTTGCCGATTTGAAGATATTCCTGCTTGTATCCCATGTATCAGCCGGGTAAAAGAATGTGTTCCAGGGCTGCAACAAAGGCTTTCATAGCTTCGTGCTTTCCGATGCTGACGCGTATCCAGTTCGGGCACCTGAAGCCTGTCATGCTGCGGATCATAACACCCTGCGACATGAACTTCCTGTATGCAAGAGTATCGCTCATAGGAAGTTTTATCATCATGAAGCACCCCTCTCCGGATTGAACCTCAAGATTTAAAGGCTCCAAGGCTGTTTTCAAGTAGCTCTTTTCCAGTCTTACAAGATTACGTGTGGCCCGGACATGGCTGTCATCTTCAACTGCCGCCAGGGCTGCATCCTGAGCTACCGTATTTACCGAATAGACCACACATGTACGCCTTATAATATCTACAACTTCCTGATGTCCCGCGAGGTAACCGATGCGCAGGCCTGCGAGTCCATACATCTTCGAAAAGGTACGGAAGATTACAAGATTCGGGTATTCGTTAAGGAGTTTCATTCCATCGGGAAAATCGGGGTTTTCAACAAATTCACAATATGCTTCATCGACAACCACAATCTGACGTCCTGCTATTATATCCAGAAAACGGCGAAGTTTTGACTCATTCCAGTAAGTCCCCGTTGGATTGTTAGGATTACAGACAAAAAGTATCTTTGTGCGCCCATCGATCCTTTCGAGCATGCCTTCATCGTCAAATCCGAAATCTTTAAGGGGCACAAGACGTGCTTCAAAACCGGAAAATACGGCTACCCATTCATAGACGGCGAAGGTCTTGTCGGCAGTTATAATATTATCACCTTCCTGGCAGAAGGCTTTGATGACAAAGGCGATAACTTCGTTGGCCCCGTTACCGAATAGAAACTGATCAGGATTAAGGTTATATTTCTCCCCAAGTTTCATCCGTAAATAATAAGAATCGCCGCTGGGATAAATGGCTGCTCTGGGAGGCCGGAAACGCCTGACAATATCCTGGGCAGCAGCCGGCGGTCCCAGGGGGTTTTCGTTATTATTGAGTCGATAGAGACGGTCACAGCCGTAAAGCTTCATTAATTCCGTATCAGGTTTGCTCGGAATATAAGGTTCAAACTCCCTGATGTATGCAGGAACAAGATTGTGTAAAGGAACATCAAGCATGGGTTATGCTTCACCTGTGTGCTGGAAGACAACCATATCTCCCGTACCGGCATAGGGAAGAATCATTTTTGGTACAAAGTTATGCTTCATTAAGGCGGGAGCCAGGTTTGCCTGCCATGCATGTCCAAGATCAATCTCAAAAAGGATGTTACGTATGCCTTCAGTTTTAAATATCTGTATGTGCCGGCTTAGGAGATCCGGAAAATCTATACCGTCCCAAACAGCGCGGAGCCTTATAATATTCTGAGGCTTGTCAAAACGGGGGAAAATTACAGCATGTGGAGGGCGCTCCTCCCCCCCGTATTTTGTTTGCAGTATATTGCGGGCAAAAAAGAGGCGTTTATATGCTTCATCCAGAAAGGGCAAAAGATCGGGGTGTGCCCATGCCTGTGAGCCGGGATCCTCTTTGTGAAGGCGATAGTAAAAAGGCCATAACTGCTTTTCCCCGTCAGATAGAAAAAAATCCAGTGATCCCAGTAATTCGAAGTAGCCCTTGGGCAACTCAGGTGTTGCAAATATATCCACCAGACAGACCGCATCGGTTTTTGCAACGGCCATGAGAAGGTGATCAACCAGGGTCTCTGCCATATGAAATTCCCGGGGCTGGTCGAAGAGGTAAGGACCATAGATTTCTATCATGCCGGCACCTGTCATGCGCCACACTATTCCGCCTGCCGCAATCTCCTGCCCATCAGATGCAACAAGGACATGATAACGGCCACTTGCAGCCATATCTGCTATTTTGCCGGGGTAAAAGAAATCAGCAGGAAAAAGGTGGCTTGGGTAGTGCGTAAGGGTATGACGGACAAAAAGCTTGATGGTTTCACTGTCAGGGGAAACAATGCGGTAATGTGTGAGTGGTTTTGCAGGGGCGTCAACCTGTTCCGCGACTCCGGGATATGTTTTTTCTTTCAAAAGCCCTATGCCAAAGCCTTCCCTGGCGTTATGGAGTATATAGAGCCTCTCAACCGATCTTGCGGCAATAATGAGACCCATCTGCTTCATGTCTGTCTCAGAATCAAGGGATATTTTTGCGGTGAGATTGAAGGCATGGGCGTCAAAATTCCGGGCATCGAAAAGGAACCTTATACCCGTATAATAAATGCCGTTTTCAGCTTCCATAGCAATAGCCTTGTGCTTTTGATCCGATTCACAGAGATATGCAAAAATCTCTTCGCAGGCAAGTCTCAGTTTTATTACCTCGGAGGCTCCAAGTCCGAAGGCCTTTGCCGATTCTTCCACAAAAGACATAGCAAGGGGAAAATATGTCATATCAAGGTGTGTCTTAAGAGAAACTTTTTCTCCGTTCTTTGTCAGGCAGACCTCCATGCACAGGGCTGTATTATTTGAAGTATTACATTATATACCAAGAACTGAAATTTTCGTCAACGTCTTTAGAACCTGACGGCAATTACTCCGGCGAACGGCATTATGTTGACTCCCGTTTGTTATCGTTGTAGTATAGAGGCGGTTGAAACCTTAACCTTTTATCTGGATTATAAAATTTAATATTAAATGCCATTTTTACAATATTAAACCCGGAAGGCAAAAAAGAGAGGAACTTGTATGGAACTGGTTAAATATATATTTGATTTTATTATGCATATTGATGTGCATCTTGGCGGAATTATAAAAGATTACGGTCTCTGGACATACCTGATTCTTTTTATTATAATTTTTTGTGAAACCGGTCTGGTAGTCACCCCATTGCTGCCGGGGGATTCTCTATTGTTTGCTGCCGGAACCTTTGCCGCCATCGGAGCGCTGGATATAATGTGGTTATTTCTCATTCTTTCCGTTGCCGCAGTTGCAGGAGATACAGTAAACTACTGGATAGGTTGTTTTGTCGGTCCAAAGGTTTTCCATAAGGAGCATGTACGTTTCCTGAAAAAAGAATATCTCGACCGTACGCATCAATTCTATGAAAAGTATGGCGGTAAAACAATCATTATAGCAAGGTTCGTCCCGATTATCAGGACCTTTGCGCCTTTTGTTGCAGGCATAGGCAATATGACATACCTGAAATTCATAAGCTATAATGTCATAGGCGGTATTGCCTGGATAGCCATTTGTGTTTTTGCAGGTTATTATTTTGGCAATCTGCCGTTTGTGAGAAATAACTTCAGCCTTGTAATACTTGCTATCATTATTATATCAATAATGCCGGGAGTTGTTGAGGTAGTGAAGCATAAGTACTCAAGCAGATAATAAAAGGGCAGGCCGGTGTTCAGGGTAATTTGTAAAGAACCGGGTTATTTAAACAGTAGAATATTCATCAACATCTTTCTTTTGGTGTTTTTCAAGGTTTTCATCTTGTGCAGCCATGTATCGGCAGGTGACAGAACTATTATTTTCTATAACGAAGGAAGCCAATCATTATGCAGTTTCAGGGTAGAACTTGCAGTTACATCCGAGGAACACGAAAAAGGTTTAATGTACAGGAAATCGCTTGCAACAGACGCCGGTATGTTGTTTGTTTTCAAAGAAGACAGGGCGCAGTTTTTCTGGATGAAAAATACTTACATACCCCTTGATATGGTGTTTATAAATTCAAGGCTTGAGGTGACCGGCATATATCGATCTGCAAAGCCCCTTGATGAGACGACTGTAACCTCGTGGTCCCCGGCCATGTATGTTCTGGAAATTAATTCAGGGAAAGCCGATAAATGTAATATCAGGGTAGGATCAAAAATAAAATTCAAAAATTATTAAAAAACAGAT